>WSSedL1CaDRAFT_10000079_pt1 | contig 57787 bp, 47 predicted proteins | sample WetSurSL1Cattail_FD_9464 | JGI IMG/M metagenome (IMG submission 9464)
ACAGGCAGTTCAAGACCGCCGCCAAAGTGCCAGCCGACTTCCTGTTTTGTCTCGTCAGAAAGAAGTTCAAGCGGAAACTGATTCTGGTTATAATCGAAGGTTGTGTTGTACCAGCCAAATCCAACTGCTCCATAAATTATTGGGATTGGATAAAACAGACCAGTTATCATTATAGGCCAGCTTTTAACTTTCAGCCCCCCGTTCCAGTATTTCTCTTCACGATAGTTGATTGAAGCTTCTGCGCCAAGGCTAGGAGTTTAATTATACTTAAAATTTTTGCGGACTGAATTATCTATCAGCAGAACATACTCCCCTTTCAGGTTTGATTTTTCCACCTGCTTTAAAATAGACTCCGCCGAACCACGGTAGAAATGTTCCGTCTTCATGGTTAAATCGAAAGCGACTACTACGCTTTGACTTTTACCGAACATTTTTACTATGTCCGCTAAAACGCTTTTAAGGCGGTAAGGAGTGTCTAATAAAACTATTAATTCGTTTATTTTTTTTAGTCTGAATAATTCCTGCTGACGCAGTTCTTTTTTAGGCGAAAGCCAGCCGTAATAATAAAACTTTTCAAAATCTAATCCAGAGCCCATAAGAGCCAAAATAAGAGAATTTGCTCCGGCAATCGGAATAACTTCAATGCCGCCGGAAATGCACATATCAACCAATATATGCCCGGGATCGGAAAATAATGGCGCGCCGCAATCGGATATTAAAGCGGCCGACTCGCCGTTTGACAGCTTAAGCAGCAATTCCATTGCAAACTCTTTTTCGTTATGCTCGTTTGCCTGAAACAATTCTTTTTGAATTTCGTAATTAGACAAAAGCCTTCTAGCTTCTTTAAATTCTTCACAAATAATAAAATCTACCGACTTTAAAACTTTCAGAGCTCTTAACGTAATGTCTTCATAATTGCCTATAGGCGTGGAGACTAAATATAACTTTCCCTTCATATTTATATACTAAAATATTTATTTATGTTATCTTTGTAATTAAATTAATTTAGATCTTAATATAACTGCTAAATTTGATTGATAAAAAGTAAAACTGATAATATTAATTCAAAATAATTCCATTAAACTTTATAGGAATATTTTATGAGCGAACCAAATACTACAAATCAGCCGGCAACCAAGCTGCCTTCTAACGCGTATACGGAATTAAAAGAAGGAGAAGAATACTCTCCTATAATGTCCGCAAATAAAACGTACCCGGAGGTCAGCGCATACTCAATACTTACCGGACTTGTAATGGCCGTGCTGTTTTCTGCGGCGGCGGCATATCTCGGCCTAAAAATTGGGCAGGTTTTTGAAGCCGCTATTCCAATTGCTATAATTGCCGTCGGGCTTTCCAAAACTCTTAAACGCAAAGGAGCTTTGGGCGAAAATATAATTATCCAGTCTGTAGGTTCAACTTCCGGCGTAATAGTAGCGGGAGCAATTTTTACTATTCCGGCGCTTTACATACTTAACCTTCAGGTCGATTTTTATAAAATATTTCTTTCGTCGTTATTTGGCGGAATGCTTGGAATTTTATTCCTTATCCCGTTCAGAAAATATTTTGTTAAAGAAATGCACGGCAAATTCCCCTTCCCCGAAGCTACTGCAACTACGGAAATATTAATTGCCGGAGAAAAAGGCGGCAGTCAGGCTTTTGTGCTTTTAGTGAGCGGAATTATCGGCGGAGTTTACGATTTTATTATAGCCTCTTTCGGCTGGTGGAGCGAGGTTTTTACTTCCCGCGTTATACCTGTCGGTCAGGAGCTTGCAGATAAAGCAAAACTTGTATTTAAAATAAACGTTGGAGCCGCAGTTACCGGGCTTGGTTATATAGTAGGACTAAAATACTCGGCTATAATCTGCGCAGGCTCTTTTGTTTCGTGGTATGTGCTTATTCCAATTGTTTCTTACATCGGTCAGGGACTTACAGTTCCTCTTGGCGCAAACGTCACAAAATTAATTCCCGCAATGACCGCAGAGGAAATATTCAAAAACTACGTAAGACATATTGGTATTGGCGGAATTGCAATGGCGGGAATCATCGGCATTGTACGCTCTTCAAAAATTATTTCATCGGCTTTTTCGTTAGCTATTAAAGAAATTTTTGGAGGTAAATTAGCCTCCGCCGAAAACGTAAGAACTCAAAGAGATATTCCTATTATCATTATTGCAAGCGGAATACTTGTTACCGCAATTATGATATTTATATTTTTCCAGTTTGGCGTAGTTTTTAATTTAACTTACGCCTTAATAGGATTGCTAATAGTCCTAATAGTGTCGTTCCTTTTTACTACTGTTGCGGCAAATGCAATAGCTATAGTAGGCACAAACCCTGTTTCCGGTATGACGCTTGTTACTTTAATTCTGTCGTCAGTCGTATTGGTTTCAGTAGGACTTAAAGGCGAGTTTGGGATGGTGGCCGCCTTATTAATAGGCGGAGTTGTTTGTACCGCTCTTTCTATGGCAGGCGGTTTTATTACCGATTTGAAAATCGGTTACTGGCTTGGCTCTTCGCCGTATAAACAGCAGAGCTGGAAGTTTTTAGGAACGTTGTTATCGGCCGCTACAGTCGGCGGAGTAATAATACTGCTTGATAAAATTTACAGTTTCAATTCCGGCGCTCTTGCAGCTCCTCAGGCAAACGCGATGGCTGCGGTTATAAAACCGCTTATGTCAAACCAGCCTGCGCCATGGGCTCTTTATATCGCAGGAGCTTTATTAGCTTTGATTTTAACGAGCATTAACGTGCCTGCGCTTGCGTTTGCATTAGGCATGTATATTCCTTTGGAGTTAAATACTCCGCTTCTTGTAGGCGGTTTAATTGCTCATTTTGTTTCTACACGCAGCAAGAGCGAAGCTATAAACACAGCGCGCAGAGAACGCGGAACGTTAATAGCCAGCGGATTTATTGCAGGCGGCGCATTAATGGGCGTTGTAAGCGCTTTGCTCCATCTTAATTTTAACTGGATTAACGAAGCCTGGTATGAATCGCATTCCGCTGAAATTGTCGCTATCGTAATGTATACGGCTTTATGCGGATATATGGCGTGGGATTCTATGAGAGGAAAACCGGACGAACTGTAACCGCCCATTTTTTATAGGTTATCGTAGAGACGCAAAATTTTGCGTCTCTACAGTATCCTTTTTAATTATTCGATATTTCTTCGCTTCTGTTAGTCAGGTAAAACTCAAAGTCTTTTTCATTTCCAATCAAATCCTTCAAAGTTATTTTACCCAACACATTTTCAACAGTATTTTGAATTGTCTTCCACAACGAACGAATAGAACAATCGATAGTGTTTGTACAAATTGTTTCTGCGCCGGAATGAATATCGCAAAAGGACGTATCGAAGAGTTTGCCTCCCAATACGTCAAGTACTTCGTTAACGTTTATTTGATCAGCCGGCCGGGCGAGTTTGTATCCGCCTGCCTGTCCACGAGCCGCGTCAATTAGTCCTCCCATCCGTAAAATCCGCAAAAGTTTTCCAACGTTTGCCTGCGACAGACTTTCAAGTTTGCTTATTTCCGGGATTGTGAGACCATTGCCGCTTTTGCCAATCTGAAGCAGACATCTTAAACCATATTCTTCCTGAGCGCTGAATTTCATTTTATATCAATTATTTTTGAATGATGGAATTTTTGATCCGCATGCTTTTGCGGATAATACTTTTTTGAAATCTTCCGGATCGATAGAAGGCCCTGAGCCTGAACAAAACTTTTCAAAAGCTTCAATCAGATCTGAGGCAATTTGCTCCGGGGAAAAGCCTTCAATATACGACCGCTGCGTAAAGTGAATTAATTCTCCATTTTTAAATAACGCTATGCTTGGGGAAGACGGGGGAAAATCTTTTATATATTCCCTGACTCTTTCCACCGCCTCTTTATCCTGACCTGCAAAAACAGTATAAAGTTTATCAGGAATAATTTTATTTTGGAGCGCTAACGAGACTCCGGGTCTGGCGCCTCCAGCGGCGCACCCGCAAACTGAATTAATAACAACTAAAACGGTTTTGTCGTCTTTTACTTTAACCGCCGCTTCAACTGCCGCGGCTGTTAGCAATTCTGTAAAGCCGACTGCAATAAGCTCGTCGCGCATCGGTTGCACTGCGTCTACGTCATACATTGGCTGACGCGTATTTGAACTATTGTTAAACATATCATCTCCATTTTTATTATACACATTTTTCTTAATATCAGAACATCCATCGCATCTCTTACTAACATTATTGCGTAACGCGTACTTTTCGCTTCGACAGAGCTCAGCGTATAAGTCTGCGTTTAAAACAAAACCTTTCCCTATCATCCGTCGACTTGGAAGTCAAAAAACAGATGAATTACGCAGACTGAAAGTCCGCGTCTACGAACTACCGTAATAGTAGTACGCATCTATCTTAATAAGAACTAAAAAATTGCCGTTGCCCTTTTTATAAAAAACCTAGTTTCAGTTTTGCCGCATCGCTCATCATATTTTGATCCCATGTAGGAGTCCAGACCACTTCAACGTCAACGTTTCTTACTTCGGGAATGAGTTTCACTTTTTCTTTTACTTCTAACGGCAACGCCTGAGCTGACGGGCACATTGGCGAAGTCAAAGTCATTTTAATTTCAACGTCATTTTCGGCGTTAGCGTTTACTTCGTATATCAGACCAAGCTCAAAAATATCCACAGGTATTTCCGGGTCGTAACAAGTGTGAAGCATTTTTATTACGCTTTGTTCTAAATCCATTATAGGCAAAGTTGTCATATTATATTACTCAGTTGTTACTTTAGCGTTTTCTTCTTTCAGCGCAGAGTGCAGCGTATGCCACGCAAGGCTTGCGCATTTGACCCTTGCCGGAAAATCCTGTACTCCTTCAAAGACTGCAAGTTTTCCCATTTCTTCAACATCGGCGGCTTTTATTTGTCCGGTTACTAATTCATGAAACTTTTGGAAAAGAGTTTCGGCTTCTTCAAGCGTTTTACCCTTTACAATTGAAGTCATTATAGACGCCGACGATTTAGAAATAGCGCATCCCTGCCCCATGAAAGAAACATCTTTAATTATGTTGTCTTCAAGTTTTACATAGATATCAAAATGATCTCCGCAAAGCGGATTAAAACCTTCCGCAAAAAGATTTGCGTCTTCAAGTTTTTTAAAATTTCTTGGACTTTTATTATGGTCCAAAATAACCTGCTGATATAATTCTCTTAATTCCGTCGACATTATTTGAATACCTCAATTACTTTGTATATAGCCTTTTCAAGAATATCAATTTCCTCCTTTGTGTTATAAAAAGCAAACGAGGCTCGCGCAGTCGCGGGGATATTATATCGTTTCATTACAGGCTGAGTGCAATGGTGTCCTGTCCTTACAGCAACGCCTTCATAGTCCAAAATAGTTCCAATATCGTGCGGATGAACTCCGTCTAAAACAAACGAAAGAACGCCGCTCTTATTTTTTGCATTGCCTATAATAGTCAGCCCATTAATAGTCTTAAGTTTTTCAGTAGCATATACAAGCAGCTCTTTTTCATAAGCGGATATTTTATCTATCCCGATAGACGAGAAATAATCGATAGCCGCGCCAAGCCCGATGGTTCCTTCAATGTTAGGAGTCCCGGCTTCAAACTTATAAGGCAGTTCATTATACGTCGTTTTTTCAAATGTAACCGAGGCGATCATATCGCCGCCCCCCATAAACGGGGGCATTTCTTCAAGCAGTTTTTCTTTGCCGTATAATACGCCTATTCCGGTTGGACCGTAAATTTTGTGTCCTGAAAATACATAAAAGTCGCAGTCTAATTCCTGAACGTCAACTTTGACGTGATGTATTGCCTGCGCTCCGTCAATTAAAATAGGTATATTATGCGAATGCGCTATCTCAATAATTTCCTTTACCGGATTGACAGTTCCGAGCGAATTTGATATATGCACAACAGAAATGAATTTAGTTTTTTCATTTATTAATTTCTTAAACTCGTCTATAATAATTTCGCCGTCGTCGTTTATAGGAATAACTCTAAGCTTTGCATTTTTCTCCTCGCACAACATCTGCCATGGAACTATATTTGAATGGTGTTCCATCGTGGAGATAATAATCTCATCCCCCTCTTTAATATTTTTTCTGCCGTAAGAATTTGCAACAAGGTTAACTCCTTCGGTAGCGCCTCTTACAAAAATTATTTCTTTATGCGAAACCGCGTTTATAAAGTTTTTTATTTTCACGCGGGAGTTTTCATATTCGTTTGTAGCGGCCTGACTAAGAAAGTGCACTCCGCGATGAATATTTGAATTCAGCTCAGTATAATATCTGTCTATCGTATCAATTACGCTTTGCGGTTTTTGTGAAGTTGCGGCGTTGTCTAAATAGACAAGCGGTTTGCCATATACTTTCTTGCTTAGTATAGGAAAATCTTTTCGTACTTCTTCAACGTTAAAAACGCTTACAATATTTTCTTTTGTTGTAGTCATAATTTACTTCATCAGCCGTGCGGCTAAAAGTTTTTCTAAATATTTTTTAATTGAATCAATTTTAATTGTTTTAACCACGTCGTTTGCAAAGGCGTATATTAAAATAGTTCTCGCTTCTTTAGCTCCTATTCCGCGCGATCTCAAATAAAACAACGAATCTTCGTCAAGCTGCCCAATTGTCGCTCCGTGCGAACATTTTACGTCGTCTGCAAATATTTCAAGCTGCGGTTTCGTGTCTATCAAAGCTTCGTCTGAAAGCAAAATTGTTTTATTTTGCTGGAATGCGTTTGTTTTTTGAGCGCCTTTGCGCACAATCACTTTGCCATTAAACACGGCGCGCGATTTACCGTTAAGAGCGCCTTTATACAATTCCCTGCTTTCGCAGTTTGGAACCGCATGATCTATTGTCGTATGGTTGTCTAACAGTTGCAAACCGTCTGCTAGGTATAAACCGTTTAAGGTGCACTCTGCGCCTTCGGCAATAAATTTTACTTTAATAGTATTGCGGCATAACGCCGAGCCTGTAGAAATATTATAAGAGGAAAAATTACTCCCTGCGCCAAGCTCCGCTTCAGTTGTAGATATATGGAAAGCGTTAAGGCTTTCGTCCTGAAGTTTAATATGCTCCACTATGGAATCTTTTCCGCAAACAATTTCCGTCACCGGATTTGTAAAATAAACAGCCTCGTCAAGCGAAACATACCGCTCTATTATTTTTACCTGCGAGTTTTGCCCGGCAATTATAATATTGCGCGGATTTACAATTACTTTTTCTTTTCCCGCAGAAGTTATGTTCAAAATATATAACGGCTTTTCTATAACCTTGCCGTCCGGGATATAAATAAAAATTCCGTCTTCCGTAAAGGCCGCGCTTAAGGCGGTGAATATGCCTGACTCCGGTTTTGCTAATTTGGAAAAATATTTTTCTAATAAAGCAGGATTTGTTTTTAACTCTTCCGCCAAGCTGCCTATTACTGCGCCTTTAGGAACTGCATACTCTGACGAAAGCTCTTTTGAAAACCGTCCGTTAACAAAGACTAATTGATCGGCCTCAAACCCTTCTATAAGAAAACTATTTAAGTCTTCTTTTTTTAATTCAGGAGAGCTTGTTGGCAATACAAAATTATGTTTTAATATTGGGGCAATGTTTGTGTTGCGCCACTCCTCGTCTTTTGTAGTAGGGAAATTCTGCGCTGCAAAACTTTCTATTGCAGCTTTTCTTAATTGGTGGAAAGGCTCGCCTTTTTGTCCGTTAAGCGAATTTTCAAACGCTTCAAAATTTGCAAGATACCAGTTTTTTGTTTCTGTTAATTCATTCATTTTATGCGCCTACAGGACATTCGTCTTTTACCCAGTCATAACCGCGCTCTTCAAGTTCCAGAGCTAATTCCTTTGTTCCGGATTTTACTATTCTTCCTTTATACAATACGTGAACAAAATCGGGTACGATGTAATCGAGCAGTCTTTGGTAGTGAGTAACAAGGATAACCGCGTTATCGGGAGTTTTTAGTTTATTCACTCCGCCTGCAACAACTCTGAGCGCGTCTATATCAAGACCGGAATCTGTTTCGTCAAGTATAGCAAGTTTGGGATCAAGCGCCGCCATTTGAAAAATTTCGTTTCTCTTTTTTTCTCCGCCGGAAAATCCTTCGTTAACGGAACGGTTAAGCAGCGAATCGTTCATTTCAACTACTCCCATTTTTTTCTTAATCATAGTTAAGAATTCAATCGCGTCGTATTCTTCCTCGCCTCTGTACTTTCTTATTTCGTTAACTGCTGTTTTTAACAAGTTAACATTGCTTACTCCGGGAATTTCGATAGGATACTGGAAAGCTAAAAATATTCCCGCTCTGGCTCTGTCTTCTGGCGAAAGCTCTAAGAGGTTTATACCTTCGTAAATTACCTCTCCCTTTGTTATTTCATATTCGCTTCTGCCTGCTAATACCTGCGCAAGCGTGCTTTTACCTGAGCCGTTAGGTCCCATTATAGCGTGAACTTCGCCTTTGTTTACCGTAAGGTTGATTCCTTTTAGAATCTCTTTCCCTTCAATTTTAACGCATAAATTCTTTATCTCTATCATAAAATTTCCTGTTCTGATAATCTACAAATTTGTTTTTTCATTTTTATTAACCTACGCTCCCTTCAAGACTAACGCTTAAAAGTTTTTGCGCCTCGACTGCAAACTCCATCGGCAAATTTTTAAATACTTCTTTACAATAACCATTAACAATTAAGTTTACTGCGTCTTCGGTAGAAATGCCTCTCTGGTTCAGATAAAATATCTGGTCTTCGCCAATTTTGGAAGTAGTAGCCTCATGCTCTACCTGAGCGGTAGGGTTATTAACCTCTATGTATGGAAAAGTATGCGCGCCGCATTTATCCCCCAGCAGGAGCGAATCGCACTGCGAATAATTTCTTGCGTTTTCGGCGCCTTTGCTTACCTTAACCTGTCCGCGGTATGAGTTATTGCTTTTACCAGCCGAAATTCCTTTTGAAACGATTGTGCTGCGCGTGTTTTTGCCAATGTGAATCATTTTTGTTCCGGTATCAGCCTGTTGATAATTGTTTGTAACGGCAACCGAATAGAATTCGCCAATTGAATTGTCTCCCTGCAAAATCACGCTTGGGTATTTCCATGTAATAGCGGAGCCGGTTTCAACCTGCGTCCATGATATTTTAGCGTTTGCGCCTCTGCATGCGCCGCGTTTTGTTACAAAGTTAAAAATTCCGCCTTTGCCGTTTTTATCGCCCGGATACCAGTTTTGTACAGTAGAGTACTTAACCTGGGCGTTTTCCATAGCGACAATTTCAACAATTGCTGCGTGAAGCTGATTTTCGTCTCTCATTGGAGCCGTGCAACCTTCAAGGTAACTAACATAAGCCGCGTCTTCTGCAACAATCAGAGTTCTTTCAAACTGTCCTGTGCTTGAGGCGTTTATGCGGAAATATGTTGATAGCTCCATTGGGCAGCGAACCCCCTTTGGTATATAGCAAAATGAACCGTCGCTAAATACGGCGGAGTTAAGAGCCGCAAAAAAATTATCGGTGTAAGGAACAACAGAACCCATATATTTTTTTATAAGATCGGGATGTTCTTTTACTGCATCAGAAAACGAGCAAAATATAATGCCCAGTTCGTTGAGTTTACCCTTAAATGACGTAGCTACCGAAACGCTGTCAAACACTGCGTCGACGGCTACGTTTGAAAGACGTTTTTGTTCGTCTAACGAAATGCCGAGTTTTTCAAAAGTTTTGCGCAATTCAGGGTCTACCTGATTAAGGCTGTCTAATTTCTTGGTTTTCTTTGGAGCAGAGTAATAAATAATACTTTGGTAATCAATTGGAGGATATTTTACGTTAGCCCAGGCCGGCTCTGTTAAAGTAAGCCAGTGTCGGTAAGCTTTCAGCCTCCACTCAAGCATAAAATCCGGTTCTTCTTTCTTTTTTGAAATCAGCCGGATAACGTCTTCGTTTAATCCTTTAGGAATTTCATCGGACTCAATATCAGTAACAAATCCATACTTATATTCCTGATTAGTAAGCTGTTCTAAGTCCGTCATTTCAGCATTATTCATATAATCGTTCTCCAAAGTAAAAATATTTTGCGTATCCAACGTATACTATCTATACAAAAAAGTCAAGATTAAAGTTCCACAAAAGAAGTACTTTTTTGCACAATCTTTACTCTACTGATTTAATAAATGTATATTAAACCTTAAGCGAAACATAATTTGGGCTAATATCAAATTTTACCCTTTTGTATAGCGCTGAATTGTCAGTTGCTTATGCTGTTCTTTTTTTTTACTTTATGGAAAATTATTTATAATTTTCTTTCAAAATAAACAGGCGGAGACCAAACAATGAAAACATTTCTTTCTATAATTATATCTTTACTCATTTCCTCGGCTTCCTTTGCGCAGAACGCTCCTCAACAGGTTAATAGTCAGATGAATTTTACTCAGCTTTTTGGAGCCGTGGAAGATTCCACTGCTACTTATCTTTTTTGTAGAGCAAATGCATACCCCGTTTATTGTTACAATACAACAACTCTAAAATCCAATTTATTCTTGAGTGATTATAATTATTGGTCTGGCGGAAATACTAAATCTGGCACTTATACTTCCGATATTGAATTTATTTCCAATCAACCCAGTAATTATTTTATGACTAGCAATCACTGGTTAGGCGGCGGCGGCGGATGGGTAATGAACTGCTCTATCTTTAAGAATAGTAACGTTATTTTTAATACTGTCGCTTTATACCCGAACATCGAAAATTCTATACAAAATCCGCAGCTTTTATATGTAAGTCCACAAGACGGTTATTTTAGCACAGCTCCTGATAAATCTAAAAAATACTTATTGAAAAGCGTTAACGGAGGAGATAATTGGGAATATATAGTAACCGACTTTATTTTAATCTCGTTAAACAAAAACAACGACACTCTTCTTTTTGGTATGGACAATAACAAACTCCTTCTTGCTAAGTGCGATACTGCATTATCTTACATAACCGTTGATTCAATTTTTACATGGGATAACAATTTAACAAAATTCTATTATTCTGCAGATAAGAAGCACATTTATACTACCGCCATGAAGGGTAAAAGTTATAATATTGTAATGTCAGAAGATAACGGATATTCCTGGAAAGGAATTGTCGCCAAAGACAGTTCTATTTACCTGACGATAGATAAAAATAAACCAGCTGATTTATACTATGCAGTAGGTAAAAACATTTATCATTCTTCCGATTTTGGGAATAGCTTTACATTATTTAAATCTTTACCCAACAGTATTGCCGGTATTTATATGGCGCAAAATTCTAACATATTATACGTTATAACTACTACTGTAATTTATAAAGTAACTAACGCCGGTTATGAAGCGCTATTTAATTCGCCTGTAGACGTAAAAAAAGAAGATCACAACGTAAGTAGTTTTTCATTATTACAAAACTACCCCAACCCGTTTAACCCGACTACGAGAATTGAATACAAAATTGAAAAAGCTGGTTTTGTATCATTGAAAGTTTATGATATGCTTGGAGCCGAAATAGCAACTCTTGTTAATCAGGAAAAACTTCCCGGCAGTTATTCTGTCACATTTGACGGTAAAAATCTGCCAAGCGGAGTTTACTTTTATCGGTTACAGACTGGAAATCATACTGCTACTAAAAAGCTTAGTTTGTTAAAATAGTTATCTAATAAATATGTTTACAAAAATTAAAAATATATAAACAGGCGGAGACAAAACAATGAAAGCGCTTCTTACTATAATTATTTCTTTATTTATTATTTCTTCTTCTTTTGCGCAAATTTATACGCAACTATTTGCAGCGGCGGAAGATTCTTCTACGACTTATCTTTTCTATAGAACAAATACTGTACACTCCCCCAATGAATATAGCACCTCTTATTATATTTACCGTTACGATGTCTCAACCTGGAAGGAGGAGTTATTTAGTCAAGATTGGAACTATTCTTCTGGCGGCAATACTAAAGTCTATGCTTATACAGACGATATTGAATTTATTAACGATCAACCTGATAATTATTTCACAACCCAAGATTCATGGTCCGGCGGAAGCGGCGGATACATAAATTATGGCTCTATTTTAAAGAATAACTCCTCAGTCTTTAACTCCGTAGGAGGAGGTCTGAACATAGAAAGTTCAAAGCAAAATCCGCAGCTCTTATACGCAAGCGGCGGCTTTGGTTCGTCCCCAGATAAATCTAAAAGTTATATGTTAAAAAGTTTAGACGGCGGAAACAGTTGGAATTATTTAGAAACTGGGTTTACATTAGCTTCGTTAAATAAAAATAACGATTCTCTACTTTTGGGCATTAAAAATAACAAACTGCTTCTTGCTGCAAACGACACTACTTTATCTTATACCACAGTAGATTCCATTTTTACATGGAACAACTACTTTACAAAATTCTATTATTCAACTGATAAAAAACATATTTACACTACTGCCATGAAGGACAAAATTTATAATATTGTGATGTCAGAAGATAACGGGTATACCTGGAAAGGGATTGTTGCATCAAATAAATCTATTTATGTTTCTATAGACAAAAGTAAACCAACAGACGTATATTATGCGACCGGCAAAAGTATTTTTTATTCAGCAAATAATGGCTCAAGTTTTACAACGTTTAACTCTTTGCCTGATACCTTAGTTGGGATTTATAAAAAATCGAACTCGGATATAGTTTATGCAGTAACTACTAAAAAGAGGTACAAAGTAACTTCCTCCGATTATGAAATGTTATTAAGCTCAACCGTAGACGTAAAAAAGGCAGATAACAGCGTAAATGATTTTTCATTATTGCAGAACTATCCAAACCCTTTTAACCCGACTACAAAAATCGAATACAAAATTGGAAAAGCTGGTTTTGTATCATTGAAGGTTTATAATGTGCTTGGAGCCGAGATAACTACGCTTGTTAACAAGGAAGAATTACCTGGTAATTATTCGGTTACATTTGACGGTAAGAATCTGCCAAGCGGAGTTTATTTTTACCGCTTAACATCTAATAAATCAGAGTTGATACACAAAATGTGCCTTGTTAAATAATCCGGCATAATGTTTTTTTTAATATTTGTTTATTAAACATGGGAGAACACAATGAAATTTATACGATATTTTTTAGTATTATTTTTTTTAATCATAACTTTCGCCAGCCAACTATCTGCGCAATGGGCTCTGGTCACCTATCCTGACTTGGGCAAGATTAAATGCATTGCCGCAAAAGACACAAACCTATTTATCGGAGGAGAAGGGATTTATCTGTCAACAGATAACGGGACAAGTTGGAATTGCTTAAATATTAGATGTTTGCCTTGGGACATTTTCTTTTACGGAACAAAGATATATATGGCTAATTTTTTCAACAGTTTATTTGTTTCTTCTGATAATGGAATTAATTGGATAAATATCGGCTTCCCATCTAGTGGAGGGTTAGTATATTTTTATTGCGTTGCAACTAATGGGAAAAGTATTCTTTTTGGCTCTTCAGGATCGCAGTATGGTAACTATCTAATTCTTTATATCTCTTATGACAATGGAGCGCATTGGAATAATTCTGCTTTTGGGTCAAGCGTTAATGATATTGCGGTTATTGACTCAACTTATATAATTGGAACTAATTCAGGTCCGTATCTTTCGCTTGATAATGGAGCAAGCTGGAATTTGGTTGACGAAGGATTATCAAACGAGGTTATTAATACTCTTGCCGTTAGCGGTTCTAATTTATTTGCAGGCACAAACGACGGCGTTTATTTTTCTACAAATAAAGGCGTTAAATGGAACTCTGCTTCTAACGGTTTGACCAACACTCACATTAATGCGCTTGCCGTTAGCGGCTCTAACTTATACGCCGGAACTAATAATGGGTTTTTCCTTTCCACAAATAATGGACAAAATTGGATTTCAGTAAATGGCGGATTTACTGATACTACCATTCAAAAACTTGCGGTTTCCAACTCTCATGTTTTTGCGGTTACAAATAATAATACAATTTGGCGACGCTCAATTAGCGAGATCACAGAAATAAAAAAAGACAAAAGCGTAACGCCAGCAGATTTTGCGCTTAGACAAAACTACCCCAACCCGTTTAACCCGACTACGAGTATTTCGTTTAGTATTTCGAAAAGCTCTTTTGTTAAATTGAAAATATTTGACGCTTTGGGAAGAGAGATTGCAACGCTTGTTAATGAAGAGCTGCCCGCCGGAACATATTCGCGTCAATGGAACGCTTCCGGTTTTTCAAGCGGGGTTTACTTTTACCGTTTACAAGCTGGCGATTATACCGCTACTAAAAAACTTAGTTTGCTAAAGTAACGGTTAGGCTTGGGAAATATACGTTTAACACACCCCTTTTAATTCGCCTCCGCCGCCGAAGGCATAAAGGGGTGTGTTAAGCCAATAGCATTTTTTTCGAACAATAAACTTAGCAAAGCTTTTATATCAACTTTGCTAATTCTTCCGCTACATTGCCTTTAATATGGATGTGAATCGTTCTTCTGCTGCGGTTAATAAGAGCGTTCAAATCGCCCTGAACCTGCGCTTTAATTAACGTTCCAAAAGAATATCCCTGTCCCGGAACTTCAAGATCATTCCCCGGTTCTGACGAAATAACAATAAACAAACCTTTATTAGCGTCGCCTTTATGCAGCTGTCCGGTAGAGTGTAAAAATCTTGGTCCGTAACCGATAGTAGTGGCAATCTTATATTTTTTGACTATTCCCGATCTAAGCTTCTGCAAAACTTCTTCGTTTTCGGCAGTCATTGGAATAAACCCGTTAATTGCGGCATAATCGCCCGGTTTAGCCTGCGCAAGAAAATTGGACAAAGCGTCTTTAATATTTTTTGCGTCTGTTTTGGAATACAATTCAGCGCCTCCTTCCGTAATAACTGGCTCCTGTTTAGGCAGACTTCCAGTCGCCTTATAAGCGGCAAGACTTTCGCCCGCTAACGATTTTGCAAGCTGTACGTTTGGCTGATTGAAAGGATTTATGCTTAAAACTACTCCGCATAAAGCAGTGGCGGCTTCCCAACGGTAAAACTCTTGCGCTAACGAATATTTATCCTTCAGAGATATTTCAATTACCGGGAACCCGGCGTCAATCAGTTGTTTAACCGAAGCGTCGTTTTTGCCGTTATCGTCCCCTTCTAATTTAAGGTATACGATTACTCTGTCCTTGCCGTAATATTCAGTTCCAAAAAATTCTTCATCGGCCACAGGTAAAATGCCTTTATCGTCTTTTCCGGTGCTTTCAGCAACTAATTGTTCAGCCCATGCGGGAAAAGAGCTTATCTTTGGAGAAGCAAAAAATGTTAATTTATCAACGCCCGTTAAAGCCAGCTCGCCAAGCAATGCGCCAAGATAATAAGCGGGCGATTCGGACGGCTTACTTTGGTTTGAGCTGCTCTCTGTCATAGCTTCCGCCTGAGCAAGAAAAGCCGCAACGTCAACGCCTATTAAAGCGGCCGGAACCATGCCGAAATATGTTAACGCCGAAAATCTTCCCCCAACCTGCGGAGGAGCGCTGAATATTTTTCTGAAACCATTATCTTTAGCCAATTTTTCCAGCCCTGAACCGGGATCGGTTAACGCAATAAACTGACTGCCTGGTTTTTGATTGATCGCTTTTACCGCGTCAAAAAATGTATAAAAGAAAGACATGGTCTCTATTGTGCCGCCGGACTTGCTAGAGACTACAAACAAAGTTTTTGACAGGTTATAACTTTCGAGTATTCTCCGCACGGAAAGAGGGTGAGTGCTGTCTAAAATTGTAAGGCGTGGATATCCGGTTTTGGAACCGAATGTTTTAGAAAATACTTCCGGCGCAAGACTGCTTCCGCCCATTCCAAGCAGAACAACGTCGTCAAATTCCGTTTTAATTTCTTCGGCAAACGCTTCAAGTTCTTTTGCTTTGTTTTTCATAGAAATTGCCAGATCAAGCCAGCCAAGTCTATCTGCTAATTCTTTTTGTTCGGCGGGATTTTCTTTCCATACAGTCGGATCCAGCTGCCAAATGCGTTTTGCTATATTTTCATCGTCCCATTTTTTTAGTCTTAATTCAACTTTATCCTTCACTTCATTTGATAAATAGAATTTATCAGCGTTTAGTATACTCATTATTCAATCCATTATATTGTTTAAAAATTAATGTTTTTCAAATTCCGCAACTTTCTCTAAGCGTCTAAGATGTCTTTCTTCATTGCTAAATTGCGTATTAACAAAGCCAGAAACAAGCTCTTTTGCCAGCGCTATGCCAATAATTCTTGCGCCAAGACAGAGCACATTCATATCGTCGTGATCTACGCCTTGTTTAGCCGAATAAATATCGTGGCAGACTGAAGCTCTTACCCCTACAAATTTATTAGCTGCAATACAGGCTCCTACTCCGCTACCGCAAAGTATAATGCCTTTATCTGCCGTTTTGTTTGATATTCTTGTAGACACCGCGGCGGCAAATACCGGGTAGTCGTCCTTTGAATCATATTCTTTATTCCCTAAGTCTTCAACTTCAAATGAATTTTCCTTTAGCCATCTGACTAAATCGTTTTTCATTTCATACCCTGCATGGTCTGACGCTATAACTATTTTCATTTTTATCCGTTTTATTTTTTATTAATTATCATATACTCGCTATACGCAAAAAACGTCACGAACTCAATGTCATTCCCACAAAAAAAAGTGGGAATCTCTACTAAGTACAAATAATGGATTCCCGTTTTCACGGGAATGACAATGCGTTACGCAGATTTTTGCGCAAACTCAATTATTTATTTAAAATGTCTTTTAAAGCCTCTTCGAGCTTTGTAAATTCAAATTTAAACCCGGCGTTTATTAATTTTTGCGGGATGGCTCTTTGACTTGCCAGAACCGCATCGGCTCCTTCGCCTAACAATAAACGGAGCGCAAACTCCGGAACCTTAAACTTTGAAGGCCTTCTCATTACGCGCCCAAGGATATTAGCAAATTCCCTCATAGTAACCGGGTTGGGAGAAACTGCGTTTATTTCTTCGTTCAAATATTTATCGTCCAAAGCATAAATATAAATATTGCACAGGTCGCGCAAGTGAATCCATGGGAACCATTGACCGCCAGAACCAAGAGGACCTCCAGCAAAAAGACGGAATGACGTTAACATTTTTGCCAGCGCGCCGCCGTTTTTATCGAGCGCTATCCCTGTCCTTACGCTCACTCTTCTAACTCCAAGCGGTTCAACTTCGCATGCCGCCCGTTCCCATTCTTTGCAAACCCCGGCAAGAAAATCGTCTCCAGCAGCGGTCGCCTCGGTAATAACTTCATCTTTCCTTGAACCGTAATATCCAATTGCAGAAGCGCAAACAAAAACATCCGGTTTAGTTTTGCATTTAGCAATAGAGCTTACCAAAGCGTTTGTGGAAATAATTCTGCTCGAAAGGATTTCTTTTTTATAAGCTTCCGTCCATTTTTCACCAGCCACGCTAGCCCCGGCAAGGTGTATTACAGCGTTTTTCCCTTCAATGTATTCTGAGTAATCGGCGGAGCTATAAGTATCCCATTTAACAAATTCCTTAGCAAACGGCAATTTGTTTTTTGCCGTATTAGGATTCCGCGTAAAAACAGTTATTTCGTCGCCTCGCTCTGCAAGAGTCCGACAAAGAGCGCTTCCTATAAGGCCTGCGGCTCCCGTAACTACTATTTTTTTACTCATTTGGGTATATTAATTTAAATTAGTCTTTTAAAGTTGTTAATATTTAGTTTTAATAACAATACTATTATTAAAAATGCATAAAACGACTTTGTCTTACAAAGCTTCAGTAGATAACGGGATTATTAGAGGAGAAGGTTGATTAGCAGGCTTCATAAAACAAAGCTTTCGTTTTAAAGCTTGCAATATAAATAAACCAGCGTTAATTTATTTTAAAGTTACTAAAATATTTTTTAGCTATTTTTACATTATTAAAATCGCAAAAATAAAGTCATTATACAAACATGAAAATTGCTTATGTAGCTTCGGAAGCAGTGCCTTTTGTAAAAACAGGCGGCCTTGCCGACGTTGCGGGAGCTTTACCCAAAGCTCTTGCAGAACTCGGAAACGAAGTTAAATTATTTATACCCAAATACTACTCAATCGACGAGTCGTTGTATGAATTGAGCTACTGCTGGGATATTGGCGAAATGCCAATCAGAGTAGCCGGTTCTGTAAATATAGTTCATGTGCTTAAAGGCTTTTTACCCAATTCTAATGTGGCGGTATATTTTATCGACTGCCCAAAATATTATCATCGCGAACTTCTTTATACAAACGACGATGACGAAGACGAAAGATTCATTTTATTTTCTAAAGCTGTAATTGAAACGCTACAGAGACTAAAATGGGCTCCCGATGTAGTAAGCTGTAACGATTGGCAAACCGGATTAATTCCGCTTTATCTAAAGGACAATTATTCCTGGGATAAATTGTTTGACAGAACCGCGACTACTATGACTATACATAACGTAGGCTATCAGGGCAGATTTTCTTCTAGAACGGTTGACAAGGCTGAAATACGCCGGGATCTGTTTTATCCAAACAGCCCAATTGAAACCTGGGGCGATATCAGCTTTTTAAAAGCCGGACTAAGTTATGCCGAAGTTATAAACACAGTAAGCGAAACTTATGCAAGAGAAATTCTGGGCAGCCAATACGGCGCAGGAATGGAAGGAATTCTCAACTACCGCAAAAACGATCTTTACGGAATTATTAACGGAATAGACTATACGATCTGGAACCCGGAAGTTGACAAGCACATCCCTTTTCATTATTCCTTTAACGGTCTTTCGGGCAAAATAAAAAATAAGAAATATCTGCTTGAAAATCTGCACCTCCCTTTTAATGAAGAAACTCCAGTAATAGGAATGATCTCCCGGTTAGTAGCCCAAAAAGGGTTTGATATTTTTGCATTAGCGGCTCCGCAGCTTTTAACGCTTGACGCTCAATGGGTTATAGTAGGCGGGGGCGAGCCGGAATATGAAAATATGTTCAGAGAGCTTACGCGGTTATATCCGCATAAAATAGCTAATTATATTGGGTTTAATAATGTTTTGCCTCATCTAATTGAAGCCGGAGCCGATATGTTTCTTATGCCTTCGCATTATGAACCATGCGGATTGAATCAGATTTACAGCTTAAAATATGGAACGGTTCCAATTGTAAGGAATACAGGCGGACTTGCCGATACTGTGCAGGACTGGCCTGCATACAAAGCTAAAGGAGAAGAAACAGGCAATGGTTTTTCGTTTAATAAACCGGATCCATTCGAATTAATTTCAACTATACAGAAAGCGATAAACGCGTTCCATAATAAAAAGATATGGGCGAAAATTCAATATAACGGAATGATAAAAGATTTTTCATGGAATAGTTCCGCTAAAAAATACATGCGTCTTTACGAACTTGCGCTTATGAAAAGAATCAGGAATAATTAACCCTCAAAAATAACCCTGCCCCTGAGCGCTTAAAAATTAAGGACGTCCATCATTCTGAAAATAATTGCAACGTCCCTAAAAATTGTAAGAATTATTTTGTTTTAATTGCTCTTGTGAACAAACCCGTCAACATTAACGTTTAGACCTTTTGCAATCGCCGCGCCAAGCTTGGGTTCCGCCCTAAAGAAATGACATAATTGCCTGTTAATAATCTCATCTCTTTTTACGCCAGAAATTCCATTCATTGAACGGACTATATTGCTAATCATCTCTTCCCTATCAGAATCAGAAAAAACGTCGTTAAACAACTTTGCAGGCTGCGAATAGTGATCGTCTTCGCCGGGAGAGTTTCTATCATACCAGTCGGCGACAGCAGAATCTAAAGGCAAAGGAGTTTCCTTGTATTTCGCGTCCGGCTTGATATTATCGAAGCTGTTTGGAAAATAATTTGGATTTCCCCCTCTATTGCCGTCAACGCGCATGGAACCGTCTCTTTGATAATTATTAACCTCATAAGGGCACCTATTTACGGGGATTTGTTCATAATTAGCGCCCAGTCTGTAACGCTGCGCATCCGGATAAGAAAGCAGCCTTCCTTGCAGCATTTTATCCGGGGAATATCCTATCCCGTCAATTACACGAGCAGGCGCAAAAGCTGCCTGTTCAACTTCTGCAAAATAATTAGCTGGGATTTCGTTCAGCTCCATTACGCCAGCCTCAATAAGCGGAAAATCTTTATGCGGCCAAATTTTTGTTATGTCAAAAGGATTCCATTTAAATACTTTTGCCTGCTCCTCGGTCATAACCTGTATTTTCAGGGTCCAGCGTGGGAAATCTTTTCTGTTAATTGCGTCAATTAAATCTCGCTGCGCAAAATCTGGGTCTTTACCCCTCATTTCATCAGCTTCCGGACCGGTAAAGTTTTTTATTCCCTGCTGCGATTTAAAATGAAATTTAACCCAGACTCTTTTGTTGTTTTTATTGAGCATTGAAAATGTATGGCTGCTAAATCCGTGCATATAACGGTAACCGTACGGCGTTCCGCGTCCGCTCATAAGAATAAAAACCTGATGCAGACTTTCCGGGTTCAGAGACCAATAGTCCCACATCATTGTAGGGCTCTTTAGGTTCGTTCCCGGATCTCTTTTTTGCGTATGAATAAAATCGTCAAATTTTTTGGGATCCTTAATAAAAAAAACAGGAGTGTTGTTGCCTACAAGATCCCAATTCCCTTCTTCAGTATAGAATTTTATCGCAAACCCTCTCGGATCCCTTTCCGTATCTGCGCTGCCTTTTTCGCCGCCTACGGTAGAAAACCGGACAAATACTCTGCATGTAGCTCCAATTTTATCGAATAACTTAGCCCGGCAAAAATCGGTAATATCGTTTGTTACAGAAAACACACCATATGCGCCGGAACCCTTTGCGTGAACTACTCTTTCAGGAATACGCTCCCGGTTAAAATGGGCTGTTTTTTCGTGGAATATATAATCCTGAATCAGCATTTGTCCCCGCGGTCCGGCAGTCAACGAGTCTTCGTGTTCGTAGTATGGCTTCCCGGAAGCGGATGTCAGTTTTTTGTCTTCTTCTTTCATACTGTTTCCTTTAGTTATTTATTAATAAATGCAGAATACATCCATACCAGTTTTTCCTGTTGTCGGATATAGTCGCTCATTAAAGCGTTAGTTCCTTCATCGTTTGCTCCTTCGGCTAGTTTTAGTATTTCGCGCTGGAGGAGGAGGATTGCAGCAAACGATTTTATTATTTCCGCTATGGCTTGTCTGCCGTCTGTTACATTTTCGGATTCGCGTATTTGGGATATTTTAAGATAACCGGAATAACTATGGCAGGGGGTATCTCCCAGCGTTAAAATACGCTCAGCAATTTCGTCGTTTTTTAACTGAAGATCGTTATACAATTCTTCGAATTTTAAGTGTAATTCAAAAAACTTGTCTCCTTTTATGTTCCAATGATAACCGCGGGTATTGATATAAAAAATCTGATAATCAGCTAAAAGAAGATTTAATTTTTCAGATAGCTTTTTTGTCAATTCTTTGTCTAAACCAATGTTATTTAATTCTAGTTTCATTTTCGCTCCTTTTTTATTTTGTTGAAATGAAATTAGCCGTTATATTTCGATAAATCAAATTGAATTACTTTATAACATCATAGATGGCGTCTATAAGCAATGAATCTTCAACAGTTAGAATATATTACTGCGGTTTATTCTCTCCGCAGTTTTGCCAAAGCGGCAAGCTGCTGCTTTGTAACTCAGCCTACATTAAGCATGATGATACAAAAACTCGAAGGCGAACTTGACGTAATCCTGTTCGACAGAAAAAAATCTCCAATTACGCCAACCAAAGCCGGATTAATAATTATTGAAAGGGCGCAGCGCATAGTTCAGGAAGCTGCGACCCTAAAAGACGCCGCGGCAGAAATTAATGGAGGCTTGAACGGCGAATTAAAAATTGGAGTAATCCCTACTGCGGCTCCTTTTCTGCTGCCTCTGTTTATCAAACAATTTGCGCAAAAATATAACCGAATAAAGTTAATAATATCTGAACTAACAACTGAACTAATAATTGAGAAACTTATTCAGGGCGAATTAGACATAGGGATAGCCGCCACACCCCTGAAATTACACAATATAAAAGAAACCCCTCTTTATAAAGAGGAATTATTGGTCTTCGCATCGTCAGACGAAAAAATATTAAAAAAGAAATTGATTTGCGCCAAAGATATAGAGGCGGATCATTTATGGCTTTTAGAGGACGGCCATTGTTTACGCTCGCAAATAATGAACCTTTGCGAATTACGCAACAGCTGCCCGCAATTTTTGGATATCCGCTATGAAACCGGCAGTATCGAGTCTTTAATTAAAATGGTAGAATTAAATGGCGGTTTAACAATAACGCCCGAATTAGCGACTTTAAGTTTTACCGATTCTCAAAAAAACAGGTTAAGATATTTTAACCAGCCGGCTCCCGTTAGAGAAATCAGCTTAATTACTAATTTGCATTTTGCGCGTAAACGAATTTTTGAAGCCTTAGAGACAGAAATAAAAACAGCCGTACGCCAACATCTTCTCCCAAAAAGAAAACAGCGCATAATAGAAATTTAGATATCGTTCTCCGTTGGAGGTAATCGATCTAAAATAACGTTCGAGCAAAAAACATAAAAAAACCCCGGCAAGCCGGGGTTAAATAGTTCAGAGCCTGTAAGCGCCAAAACAATTAATATCTGTAGTAATCCGGTTTAAATGGACCTTCTACAGTAACGCCGATATATTCAGCCTGTTGAGGAGATAAGGTATCAAGCTCCGCTCCAATCTTAGCTAAATGCAAACGCGCCACTTTTTCATCAAGATTTTTTGGCAGCATATATACTTTGTTTTCATACTTATCGGCATGTAACCAAAGCTCTATCTGAGCCAATACCTGATTTGTAAACGAGTTAGACATAACAAAAGAAGGATGACCGGTAGCGCATCCAAGATTAACAAGTCTGCCTTCGGCTAATACAATTATATCTTTTCCGTCAATAGTATATTGATCGACCTGAGGTTTAATTGTATTTTTAGTAGCGCCATAGTTTGCGTTTAACCAGGCCATATCAATTTCAGTATCGAAATGCCCGATATTACAAACTACAGTTTTATCTTTCATCAAACGGAAGTGTTCTTCCGTTACTATTTTCATATTGCCTGTGCAGGTTACAACTATATCAGCTTCTTTAACAGCGTCTGACATCTTCTTAACCTGATAACCTTCCATAGCGGCCTGAAGAGCGCATATTGGATCTACTTCTGTAACAATAACCCTCATATGAGCGTTTTTCAAAGCTTCTGCCGAACCTTTGCCAACGTCGCCATAACCGGCAACAACGCCAACTTTTCCGGCAAGCATTAAATCGGTAGCTCTTCTGATAGCGTCTACCAAAGACTCGCGGCAGCCATATTTGTTATCAAATTTAGATTTTGTAACCGAATCGTTAACGTTAAAAGCAGGAAGCGGTAAAGTTCCTTTTCTTGCTCTTTCGTATAATCTGTGTACGCCGGTAGTGGTTTCTTCCGAAATTCCTTTTACGCCTTTGACCAATTCAGGATATTTATCTAAAACCATATTCGTCAAATCTCCGCCATCGTCAAGAATCATATTAAGCGGTTTCTTATCCGGACCAAAAAATATAGTTTGTTCAATACACCAGTCAAATTCTTCAGCGTTCATCCCTTTCCATGCAAAAACAGGCACGCCCGCAGCGGCAATAGCCGCAGCCGCATGATCCTGAGTAGAAAAGATGTTGCATGAAGACCATTGAACTTCTGCGCCAAGATCGACAAGAGTTTCAATCAAAACAGCAGTTTGAATAGTCATATGAAGACATCCGGCAATTCTTGCGCCTTTCAGCGGTTGAGAAGGGCCGTATTCTTTTCTTAAAGACATCAATCCAGGCATTTCTGCCTCGGCAAGGCGAATTTCTTTTCTTCCCCACTCGGCAAGATTAATATCCTTGACCTTGTAATTCCCTTTAGCTACTACCGAACACATATAATCCTCTCTTATTTAGTTGCGTATTTCTTAAACGTTGGAACCAAATCTAATTGTTCCCATGTAAAGTCTTTATCATTTCTGCCAAAGTGACCATAAGCGGCAGTTTTTTGATAGATAGGTCTTCTTAGTTTTAATCTTTCGATGATGCCGTTTGGAGTTAAATCAACTTCTTTGCTAATCATAGCTGAAATTTCTTTATCGGAAATAACGCCGGTTCCTTTAGTATCAACAAAAATAGAAACAGGCTGAGCTACGCCAATAGCGTAAGCAAGCTGAACAAGGCATTCTTTAGCTAATTTAGCAGCTACAACATTCTTAGCGATGTGTCTTGCAGCATAAGTAGCGCTTCTATCAACCTTAGAAGGATCTTTGCCAGAAAAAGCGCCGCCGCCGTGAGGAGCCCATCCGCCATAGGTGTCTACAATAATTTTTCTGCCTGTTAAACCGCTGTCTCCATGAGGTCCGCCAATTTCAAATCTGCCGGTAGGGTTTACAAATATCTTAGTTTTTTTATCAAGATATTTTGCAGGAATAATTGTATTGATTACGTTTTTAATTACATCTTCTCTGATTTTCTTCTGAGATACGTCTGCGTCATGCTGAGTAGAAATAACTACAGTATCAACTCTGACTGGTTTTTTGTTATCGTCATATTCAATAGTAACCTGCGATTTAGCGTCAGGTCTTAAATACGGCATTAATTTAAGATTCTTTTTTCTTATGTCTGCAAGTTTTTTTACCAGCTTATGAGCAAAGACAATAGGCATAGGCATTAGTTCAGGGGTTTGATCGCAAGCATAGCCAAACATAATTCCCTGATCTCCGGCGCCGCCTTTATCCACGCCCATAGCAATATCCGGGGATTGAGAGTGTATTGCATTTAAGACGGAACAGGATTCTGAATCAAATTTATAATCTGCGCTTGTATAACCAATATTTTTTACAGTTTTTCTAACAACTGCCTGAATATCTATGTAAGCGTTAGTTGTAACTTCGCCGCCGACCAAAACTAAGCCGGTTGTAACGAAAGTTTCGCAAGCTACGCGAGCTTTGGGATCAGTTTTATAAATTGCATCCAACACGCCGTCTGATATTGCATCACACACTTTATCCGGATGTCCTTCTGAGACGGATTCCGAAGTGAAATAGAATGACATATTATTTCCTTATATATTATTAATAAAAATCTATTTCGGACGAATCGCCCGAATTTAACCTTTTATAGGAACCTTTAATTGAAGAATTATTTCCAATGATTGAATTCTCCAATAATGCTTTATTAACCTCTGCTTTCGAACCAATAATCGAATTTATTATGATTGAGTTTTTTATTACCGAACCTTTGCCTATTGTGGCGTAAGGACCAATAATGCTGTTCTCAATAACCGCTTCTGAATCAATAAAAACAGGATGCTTAATTACTACGCCTTCATACGTCTTATGCGTGCTGCGCTGATCAAGTATGTGTTTGTTTGTAGAAAGCAACGTTTCCGGTTTACCGCAGTCATACCAGCCTTCAACCGGGAATGTAGTTATTTTTTCTCCGCATTCAATCATATTCTGCAATGCGTCTGTTAATTGCAGTTCGCCTTTTGTGCGAATATTATTCTCTACTAAATTAATCAGACTCTTCTTAAGAACCTCAAAATCTGCTATGTAGTACAACCCTACAAGCGCAAGCTTTGATATAAACGTTTGCGGTTTTTCAATAAGTTTTTCTATATAACCGTTAGCCATCACCGCAACGCCGAACCTGCTAGGATCGTCTACGCTTTTTACGCCGAGCGCCGTAATTTTATTTTTAAAAACTTCTTTAAGGTTTACGTCAAAAACCGTATCGCCTAATATTATAAATACTTCCTTTTCGTCAATAGTGGGTATAGCCATATAAATAGCGTGTCCAAGCCCTTCCATCTCCCGCTGCTCTACAAAGTCGGCTTGTAGTTCCGGATAAGTAGACGTAACATACTCTTTAATCATTTCGCCAAGATGACCAATTACAAAGGTAGCTTTATTTATATCTTCGCTTATCAGCTTATCTATGATGTGACCAAGTATCGGTTTGCCGCCAACATTCAAAAGCACTTTTGGAATTGAGTAAGTGTGCGGCTTTAACCGGCTTCCCAAGCCTGCTACCGGGATAATTGCTCTCATTGTACCTTATTAATAATTAAACAGTAAAATTAATTAATTCCTTATTGAATACAAAATAAAGCAAGAATTTTGTACATTTGCAATAAAAATATCTATACTTCTTAATTATTATAAACATTAACAACAACGGAGGAAATTTTATGAGCGAAACAAAACCTAACGCCCAAAAACATGAATTTAAAGCTGAGATAAAACAATTGCTTGAAATCCTTGTGCATTCGCTTTATACAAGTAGAGAAATATTTTTACGAGAAATAATTTCCAACGCTTCCGACGCGCTTGATAAACTTAGATTTGAATCGACTCGCGGAGCTGAAATTATTGATAGCGAACTTCCATTGGATATCAGCATTTTGTTTGACGAAAAAAATAATACTATCACTGTTAAGGATTCCGGCATTGGCATGACGCAGGAAGAATTAATTAATAATATTGGAACAATTGCAAAATCTGGTTCTTCTGAATTTATTAAACAGCTTGCAGATAGCGCTTCGGACGCAAACAATATAATTGGAAAGTTCGGCGTTGGTTTTTATTCTGTCTTTATGGTCGCTAAAGAAGTTATCATAAAAACTAAGTCTTTCAAAAAAGAAGAGCCTGCTATTGAATGGAGCTCTGACGGTCTTGGCGATTATGAAATAAGCGAAATTAAAGATGAAATTAAGCGCGGAACAACGATTGAGATTCATCTTAAAGACGATGCGAAGGAATTTGCCGAAAAATATAGAATTGAATCAATCATTAAAAAACATTCTAACTTTATTTCTTTTCCTATTTATCTTGAGAATGAAAAGGTTAATACAATTTCTGCAATCTGGCGCGAACCTAAAAGCAATATTACAAAAGAACAGTATAATGAGTTTTACAAGTATTTAACTTACGACTCTGAAGAGCCTTTGGACGTCATCCACATTTCTATCGACGCGCCAATACAGTTTAACAGCGTTCTTTTTATACCTAAAAAAAATCAGGATTTCTTTGGTTATAACCGCGAGAATTACGGTTTAGACCTTTATGTGAGACGCGTACTAATTCAACATAAAAACAAAGATCTCTTGCCTGAATATTTAGGTTTTATCAAAGGCGTAGTCGATTCGGAAGATTTGCCTTTGAATATTTCCAGAGAGACTTTGCAGGAAAATATTGTATTCACCAAAATATCAAATCATATTACAAGCCAGGTATTTTCTTATCTTACAAAACTTGCAAAAGACGAACCTGAAAAATATAAGGAGTTGTGGAAAGAGCACAACAGAGTTTTTAAATTAGGTTATAGCGATTATGCAAACATGGATAAATACAGCGAGCTTTTACGCTTCAATTCCTCATTCAATGAAAAGGCGGAAGATTTAGTTTCGCTTGAAGAATATGTATCGAGATTCAAAGAAGGACAGAACGAAATTTATTATGCCGTCGGCAATTCGCGCGAAGCAATAGCGACGGATCCGCATTTAGAAATATTTAAGAATAAAGGACTTGAAGTTTTATATCTTTACGATCCTATCGACGAGTTTGTTGTTTCATCTATTCGTAAATATAAAGAATTCGATTTTAAATCAGTCGATCACATTGATTTCAATAAGATTGATAAATTAAAAAACGAAAAAGAAAAAACGAGTTCTTTAGAAGAATTGAGCAAAGACGATTCAAAACAGTTCGATAGTCTGCTTGCAAAGATAAAAGGTATACTTGGCGACAGAGTAGTAGAAGTAAAAGAATCGCAGCGTTTAAGCGACAGCGCAGCATGCGTAGTAAGTCCAGACGAAGGGTTCTCATCTTCGATGCAGAAAATTCTAAGAATGTCGAACAAAGATTTAACAGAGCAGAAAAAGATATTTGAGATCAACAAAGATCACAAATTAACAAGGAATTTATTAAAAGTATTCAAAGCCGATTCAAATGACGAATTCATAAAAGACACAGTAGAGCAGTTATACGAATCAGCGCTTTTATTAGAAGGCAGTTTAATAGATCCGCATAAATTAGCGAGTCGAATCAACAAAATGTTAGATCAATCAAGCGACTGGTATACCTCAATCAAAAAGATATAAATTGTTCTTGTAGCTCGGGCGCCCCCGCCCGAGCATATTTTTTCTGTCCGAACATATTTTTTCCGTCCGAGCATATTTTTTCCGTCCGAGCATATTTTTTCCGTCCGAACATATTTTCCCCGTCCGAGCATATTTTTTCCGTCCGAGCTTTTTTTAATAATAATACCATTGATAATCATAAGGGTTCTTGCACAATCCCTTTTTAACAGAGTTAAGGGCGATATAGTCCATAGTATTATAAAATTCTTTATCATTACGAATTATTCTATCGTAGTACTCGCCCTGGAATATACGATCAGGGATAAGGCGCTGTTTTTCCATATCAGCATTTTCCCACATCAGCGAAAGGTGTTTTTTTATTTCCTTAGCGGCATACCCTTTAACAGCGTGCATAATTTCAGGCAGGCATATAAATAAATTTGGATCTGTTGATTTTGGCTGAATAATCAGATGCGCATGGTCGTCCATTATGATGAAGGAAAACAGATCATATTTTGTTTTACTGTAATAGACAATATTATCGTATAGTATTTGTTTTGAGACGTCGTCGAGAATTAAGCTATGATACGTTCTGAATGTAACGAAATAAACGCTTCCCGGATTTTGCCAATGAGGCAGATTTCTGTACGTAATTTGAAATTCTGTAATTGGGGAAAATAGTTTTTCGCGGTTAGCGTCGGTCTCTATATTTTTATTGGGATGATCATTGCCAGCAGCCTTACCATGAACGGGCGAGGGCGCCCGTTCTACAATTAAAATCTTTTTCATTTGAGGCCTCAAATGTTTTAAGATTATTTTTTTATTTATTTAAAGCTTGGGTATCATTAATTGATTCAATAAATTTTGCTATCGTCTCTAAACTTTCAGCTATTTTTGTAAAATCAGTTTTATCTAAAGGATCGAGAGTATTAAAAAATTCATCAACTGCTAATGTAAAGGTTGATTTAAATAATTTCCCGTTTATATTTTTATATTCAAGCTCAAGTTCATATTGAGCATTCAATGTTCCATCTTTGCAAGAGCTTTTTAATTCTGGAGTTATCCAGGCAAATCTAATTTGCCGTTTTACAAATGGAACGATTGTAACGCCCTTATTAAACAAAGCATTTCTTTCGAAATATTTTTTTAATCCTTCATTACCCAAATCAAAAGAAGGAGAGATTTTTGCTTTTACTTCTTTTGCAACGCCTTCCCCATCATTACTCAAGACAAGCAAAACTGATCGTATTGAGCCTCCATTGTCTAAATATGCAGATATGTTTGGTTCTTTTTTCAATTTTTCTAATTCTAATTGTTCTTGCAATAATTTTAGAGAGCCTTCGTTAACTTATGTTGCTTGTACGTTTCAAAAGTATAACAAATTATTACGATCAATGTCAGAAATAAGACTATCCCATTAAATGTTTCTATAATCTGTTGCAAAGTTAGCGCTTGAAGTAAAGCGAGAATTGAGATAAAGAGTATTTTAAAATAAGTTTCCATAAAAAGCTCCTTTATAATTTATATAAATTAAACTTTAGCGAAACACTGCCTTTATGAATAATAATTTGTAATTTCTTTCTTACCCTCGCTGTTTTTATTTACGGGCGCCCGTTCTACAATTAAAATCTTTTTCATTTGCACTCTCAAATGCTTTAAGATTAAATTATTTATTTTTTATTTTTTTATTGTGGCTCGGGCGCCCCCGCCCGAGCGAGCTCACAAGCACATATATTTACCCAAAACAGGATTAACGAGTTAAATGCCGATATTTAATTCTATGCGGCTGATCTGCCGCTGCGCCAAGACGCTGGCGTTTATTCTCCTCATAGTCTGAATAATTCCCTTCAAACCAAACGACTTTACTATCTCCTTCAAAGGCAAGAATATGAGTCGCAATTCTATCAAGGAACCATCTGTCGTGACTAATTATAACCGCGCAGCCCACAAAGTTTTCTAAAGCTTCCTCCAAAGCGCGCATTGTGTTAACATCTAAATCGTTAGTCGGTTCATCAAGCAAAAGGACGTTAGCCCCCTCCTTAAGCATCATAGCAAGATGCACTCTGTTTCTTTCGCCGCCGGAAAGAACGCCGACTTTCTTTTGCTGATCGGCTCCGGAAAAATTAAACTGCGCAACATAAGCGCGAGAGTTGATTGTAAGTTTTCCTAGTTCAATAGTATCGCTGCCGCCTGAAATCATTTCCCAAATTGATTTATTTGGGTCTAAAGCTTCGCGGCTTTGATCTACATAAGCAAGCTTAACCGTTTCGCCAATTTTAATTGAACCGGAATCAGGTTGTTCCTGTCCTGTAATCATACGGAAGAGAGTTGTTTTACCCGCGCCATTAGGACCTATAATGCCTACTATACCTCCTGGAGGCAAAGCAAAAGTCATATCTTCAACTAAAAGTTTTTCGCCATACGCTTTGGCAATTTTATCGGCTTCAATCACAACATTGCCCAGCCTTTCTCCAGCTGGAATATAAATTTCCAAATCTTTTGCTAATTTTTCATTATCCTCTTTAGCCAGATTTTCGTAAGCGGAAATACGCGCCTTAGATTTTGCGTGTCTTCCTTTAGGCGACATTCGTATCCACTCGAGTTCTCTTTTTAATGTTCTTTGTCTTTCAGTTTCTTTTCTTTCTTCCTGAAGCAGTCTGTCTTGCTTCTGCTCAAGCCATGAAGAATAATTTCCCTTCCATGGTATGCCTTCGCCTCTATCAAGCTCCAATATCCAGCCGGCTACATTATCTAAGAAATATCTATCATGGGTAACAGCTATAACAGTTCCTTCGTATTTCTGTAGATGATGTTCCAACCATTCAATAGATTCCGCGTCCAAATGGTTAGTCGGCTCGTCAAGTAAAAGAATATCAGGCTTCTTAAGCAACAGACGGCATAAAGCGACTCTTCTTCTTTCTCCGCCGGAAAGAACTTTAACTGAAGTATCGCCGGATGGACAGCGGAGAGCGTCCATTGCCATTTCCAATTTAGAATCGAGCTCCCAGGCGTTAGCGTGATCAAGTTTCTCTTGCACACTCCCCTGCTTCTCAAGCAGCTTAGTCATTTCATCGTCTGACATCGGTTCTGCAAATTTTTCATTAATCCGGTCATATTCCTTTAACAAATCCACAATTTCCTGCACGCCTTCTTCAACAATTTCCTTTACTGTTTTTGTTTCGTCAAGCTGAGGTTCCTGTTCAAGATAGCCAATTGTATAGCCGGGAGTTAAAACAGTTTCGCCGTTAAATTCTTTATCCACATTGGCAAGTATTTTTAACAGCGTGCTTTTACCCGAACCGTTAAGTCCAAGAACCCCTATTTTTGCCCCATAAAAATAAGACAGGTAAATATCTTTTAGCACAGGCTTCTGGTTGTAATACTTACTAACGCCTATCATTGAATAGATTATTTTATTCGGTTCAATACTCATTTATAATTCTCCTTTTTATACATAACATAAGACTATATAGTTTTAAAATGCATTGCAATACATACAAAATATTCTAAATTATCACTCTTAATTTATAACATTTTTTGATATTATTGATGATGAAAAAAGAAACCGACCCAAGAATGCACTCGGCCGAACATATACTAAACGGCACAATGGTAAAACTATTCAACAAAGGCCGCTCATTCAGCGCCCATATTGAAAAAAAGAAATCTAAATGCGACTATAAAAGCTTCGACCGGAATTTAACCGATGAAGAACTTAAAGATCTAGAAAAAAGAGTTAACGACGTTATTAAAGCTGAAATGCCTGTTACCGAAGAATTTCTTCCGCGCGAAGAAGCGGCTAAACAATTTTATTTAGGCCGCCTGCCTGACGAGGCCGGAGAAGTTTTGCGTATAATTAAAATTGGAGATTACGACGCCTGTCCATGCATCGGCGAACATGTTTCTAACACTCGTGAAATTGGCGCATTCAGAATTATTTCTTCCGGTTTTGAAAATGAAATTTTACGAATACGATATAAATTAGATTAAACATGCTTTTAAATTCCGGCGCTTTTTTGTTTACGCGCCGGAGATTTCATCTAGATTTATTATTTTATTTATTCCTATGCTTTGAGCAAAATCGACGTCGTGCGATATTACCGCTAACGAACCGGAATAACTGTTAAGCGCGCTTTGCATTTGTTCTATGCTTGTTAAATCAAGATTGTTTGTAGGCTCGTCTAATATTATTAAATCTGGCATATTAGACGCTGCTAAAAGACAAGCCATCGATAACCTGCATTTTTCCCCGCCGCTTAAAGTTCCGGTTATTTTAAATGCATCGTCTTTATAAAACAAAAACCTTCCAAGCCTTATCCTTAATTCATGCTCCGACATATTGGAAGGAGCAAATCGTTTAATGTTTTCAAAAATTGTAATTCCAGGATTCAGCAAGCCGTATTTCTGATCTATCAAACCAATATTTGCGCAATTTATTTTTATGCTCCCTTCAGTTGGAGTGATTTTTTGCGTTATTAAATTTATCAATGTGGTTTTACCGGAACCGTTACGCCCCGCAATTAAGACCCTATCGTTAGACGCAATTTCAAAACTCACCCCCTTATTCCACAAGTTATCAACTTCATATGAATAATTTACATCCATAGCGCTTACAAGAAATTTTGCTTTGAATTTATTGTTAGCCGCTAAATCTAATTTTATTAATCTCTCCTGCGAAAAACCGTTTTTTAGCGATTGAAGCTTGTCGTTTATGATGTCTATTTTTTTCTCATGCGCCGCAGCCAGATGAGCCAAAGTCCTTTCAGCGTTATTTCTTCTTTTGTTCAAAACCGTTTTAATCGTACTGCCGTCTCCCCTATTCAACTTTGCAAGGCTGTTCTTTTTTTCTTTAGCGCTTACGACGGATGCGGCGAGTTTAATTTGTTTTTTGAGCTCGGTTTCCGCAGCATTTATTTTCTGAATTATTGCGTCTTTTTCAATTTGTTTTTGTTCATAATAAAAATCGTAAGCTCCGCCATAAATTTTTATCCCTTTATCCGATAGTTCAATGATTTTATCCATGCGCCACAACAGAGCTCTATCGTGACTAACGACAAGCAAACCTTTTTTGTAATCACTTACAATGTTATAAAAAGCTTCGCGCGCTTCTGAATCAAGATGATTGGTAGGCTCGTCAAACAAAATGAAGTCCGGATTTTTAATAAGACATGAAGCAAGCAAAAGTCTTCCGGCTTCGCCTCCGCTTAGACTTGAAAATTTCCTTTCTCTTTCTACATGAGCTAAGCCGAACATCGCAAGAGAAGCGTCTATTCGCTGCTCAATATCCCAATTATTTTCCGCCAGGCTAAAGTCGTCTTCATTGCCAGTTCCATCTGCAATTCTTTCCAAAGCTAAAAGTTGATTTTTAACGCCAAGAATTTCTACGGCGCTTAATTCGGATAGCTGTGCATGATCCTGGTTAAATTTTACAATGGTTCCCTGTACGCTTATTGAACCGGAAGACGGAATTAATTCGCCGGAAATTAATCTCAAAAGAGTCGTTTTACCGTAGCCATTGTCTCCGGTTAAACCGATTTTTTCTGTGGATACGTTAAAACTTAAACTATCAAACAGCTTTTTGCCGTTTTGAAATGAGTACGAAAGATTAGATACCTTAATAAAGGATGGCATATAATTATCTCCAAAACTAAAAAGTTAAATAATAGAATTACTTAGTTTATTGGTTTGATAATTATAATTTCATTAACGCTGTATTTTGTGAACGCCTGACTGTGCATCTTATTGTAAGACGGCAGCATTATTTATTTGTACAAAAATAAAGACTTGCCGTGAATTTTACAACAGACAAAGCCCCCGCTTTTAATTTTAGGCGCATTTTATTGATAGATTTTAACATTTGAGCAACATATTATGTAGAATAACGCCCAAATTATCAATTTATCGGATATGTAAATGATTTGGAAATATGGGAAAAAATAAGTATTTATCCGGAGTAGTATTTATATTGTTTTTAAAATTAACAGGCAAGCGAATTTTTATAGTTACACGAACCTATGATAGTAGATCCGATAAGTAATATAGGAATAACGGAAGCGTCCAACTCAGTAAGTTATTTAACCTACTATGTTGGTTCCGAAGCCCAAAAACAGAGGCGCGACACCGCTCTTGTTGATGGCGGCGCTTCGTCTAAAAGCTCGACTACGGCTGATACCCTGGAGCTTAGTTCAGAAGCTGCAAGCAGCATGAACATTATCGACTCAAATTACACAACCTCGCAAAAATCTCTCTTAAGCAGAAACTCGCCAATATATAAGTCGCAATCGGCGTTTAAATCTATTCTTGAAAATAAAATGGAACTTTCTGAAAACGAGCTTGTCCAAAATATGGACGCCCGAAAAAAAGCTTATCAGACCAGCTCAGAAAATTCAACTGCTCAAACATATTCAGAAAACGTTTCCAGCGGCGGCTATATTTTAACAATCCCTCTGGAGCATTTAGCTGAAATGCGAAACTATCAAAGCAGCTCCGCTAAAAACAAATTGTATAACAAATTTAACTCGGGTCAAGAGGCAAAAACCGGTTCTCTTGTTGATATTACCGCCTGACTTATAGCTTATTACTATCGTAATTATCTTTCTTATATAGTTTGGATCCAACTATTCTTTGGTCGCCTATTTCCATATCTATATCGTGTTTTTCCGGCCTGCCATTAATGTCTAATACTTCGTAACCCATATAGCCGTTTTTTATTAGCTTTGAAAGCATTGTAAGAAACTCTTTTTTCTCGCTTGGACTCAAATCGTCAATGCTCAATCTGTCTGAACTTCCAAGATTCATAAACTGCTCAACTTTATTCAATACTTTTGACGTATTTGAAATTTCAGCGCTGTCTTTTTTTTGCGTCGTCTCTTCAGTAGCGCCAGTTGTTTGAGCGTTAGCAAAATAACTTTCTATATTTGTCGTACTTAAAGAATTGCCTACCGGTTCCATGCCTTCCTTAATTACTGTGATTTTAAATCCTTTGATATATTATCGCAAATAAATTCAATAAATTTAATTTTTTCTGTTAAATTTAAATAATTAATATTTTTATGTAATAAAAGCGTTTACATTACAAATATCCTAATATTTTTGCATGACATAAAACGCTAATTTGATAAAGCGGATATTTCCGCCTTATCGCTCTAAACAGGAACTATTTTGGAAAACGAATCAAATTTTACTATGACCGCCAAAACTCATTTTGGCTTGGAAAACGTGCTGGCGGAAGAACTAAAAAACCTTGGGGCTAACAATATTAAAGCACTTAACCGCGCGGTAAGCTTTACGGGCAATACTGAACTGATGTATAAAGCAAACCTGCATTGCCGCACCGCTTTACGAATTTTAAAACCGATATATAAATTTACCGCCCGTAATGAAAACGTCCTTTATGACGGCATACAAAGCATCGACTGGAATAAACTGATGAGTTTCAAGAATACGCTCGCAGTCGATAGCGCCGTTAATTCAAGATTTTTTAATCATTCGCAATATGTGGCTTTAAAAACAAAAGACGCTATTGTCGATCAGTTCCGCGATAAATTTAGCATACGCCCTTCGGTAGAGTTGGACGACCCGACAATAAGAATTAACGTACACATTTCTGAAGATGAATGCACGGTTTCACTTGATAGCTCCGGCAGTTCGCTTCATAAACGGGGTTACCGATTAGAAAAAAACGAAGCTCCCTTAAACGAGGCTCTTGCCGCAGGTTTAGTGCTACTTTCCAGCTGGGATAAAAAAAGTAATTTTGTAGATCCAATGTGCGGCTCCGGCACAATATTAATAGAAGCCGCTTTATTCGCTTATAATATTGCGCCCGGCTCTATACGGAAATCTTTCGGCTTTCAGAAATGGCGCGACTTTCAACCCGAGTTGTGGGATAAACTTTGCCAGGAAGCTACAGACCAGATAACGCCTTTTGAGCACAAATTAGTCGGCTCGGATATTTCATCCGAATCAATCGGTTACGCAAAAAATAACGCGCGGTTAGCTAAGCTTGAAGGCAAAGTAACGCTGCTTAGAAAATCATTTGAAGAGCAGACTCCCCCAGAAGGCGGCGGAGTTTTAATTATGAATCCTCCTTACGGCGAAAGACTGAAAGAAGAAGACATTGACGGTTTTTACAAAATGATAGGCGACCGGTTTAAAGCGGCTTATGCGGGTTACGACGCATGGCTTATCAGCTCGAACAAAGACGCGCTTAAAAAGTTAGGGCTGCATCCTTATAAAAAAATAACTTTGCATAACGGTCCATTGGAATGCAAGTTCCAGAAATTTCCTATGTACGCTGGTTTCTAAAAAAATAAAGGAGGTTAATGATGAGATGGTGAACTTTAAGTATTTGTTTTATCATTTTTCTTTTTATTTGCGGATGCGGCGCTAAAAAAGAAAGGAAAATTTATATTTATGATTATTACACTATAAAAGGCAAATCATTAAATATAAAAGATACATTAATTTTAGAAAAAAACGATAAAAATGACAGCTCTTATTTTGCCACAGTATTGCTGTATGGCCAAATAAAAAAATTAACCGTGGTTCATAAAAAGGAAACTATTGGGGTCAGATCGAATGATTCAACAGAGATTATTTATACAAAAAAAGATAGAGAAGTGCATACTAATACATACGAGAATGGTCTTATGGATAAGTTTCGCTGTCCTTATATAGTAAATCAAACCCAGTATAACGGTTCAAAAATATTTAAAGTCGATAATAAGGAATATTGCGTCACAGGTTTTGAAGTCAACAATACGTCATTACCTGATGAAGTATATTATGTTCCTGAATTTGGCGTCATAATGCGTTTTCGGCAAGAAGGTGATAATTTTAGGCGACTTATAAAAATAGAGAGCAGCGACAAGACCGAAAACGAATTAGCTCTTAAGCTTATAGATAAAATTTTAGCAGATACTATGTATTCGCCTTATCAATTAAGACCATTTCCAACTTTGTCAAAAGCAGATGTATTGAAGTTACTTAAACGGAAATAATAATATGCCGGTTAAGCAAAACCTAAAAAGGATAGCTAAATAGTAGTATGTTTTTGTAGCGTGGGCTCCCCAGCCCGCGCTTGCCTTGAGGGTTTTAAGTTTTGTAAAATTTAATTTAAGATTTTTGTTTTGGCAGAGTAAAAACAAATTCTGAGCCCTGACCATATACGCTATTTACCCAGATTTCGCCTCCATGACGCTCTACCATTTCTTTTATTATAATTAGTCCAAGCCCAGTTCCTGTTTCATTTGCGGTGCCTTTAGTAGTATGCGTTACGTCAATTCTGAATAATTTATCCAAATCGCCTTCCCGTATGCCAACGCCGTTATCCGCTACGGCAATCCGGATAAAATTGTTTTTCCCTTCAGATGCGGTAATTTTTATTTCGCCGCCGGGACGGGTAAACTTTATAGCGTTTGAAACTAAGTTCTGGCAAATTGAGCGGAGCATATTATCGTCAGCAAAAACAAAAGTCTTTTTTGCGACTTCATTTATTAACGCAATTTTTTTATTAACAGCATTCCCCGAAACAAGCTCCAAAACAGAAGATACTTCCTCATATAAATCTAATTGTGCTGGATTATAATCAATTCTATCTGTTTGGAGACGCGACCATTCTAAAAGGTTTTGCAATAGATTAAATAAATTCCGGGCGGACTGGGCGATATTACCAATAAACGATTTAATCTCTTCATTTGAAAGAGTATCAAAATCTTCCGATAAGATATCGGAAAAACCAAGCAAGCCCTGAAAAGGACTTTTAAGATCGTGCGCAATGATTGAGAAAAACTTGTCTTTGCTCGAAATTAATTCTTTTAGTTTTTTCTCAGCATCTTTGGAAACAGAAATATCTCTAAATATACTTAGAAGCAATTGTTCATTATCATTTAGATCGATGAAAGAATTGGAAAGTTCAAACCAGACTTTTTTACCATTCCACAATGTTTGTAATTTATCGAACTGAGGTTCAAAGGTGTGCATCGAAAATCTATTTTTCTGTCTTTCCATCATTTCTTCTCGGCGCTCAGGCGCATAACAAACAGTATAATCTTCCCCCTCTAATTCGTTTTTTGATTTTTCCAGCATCCAGCATAAAGCATTATTAACAAGCAGAATAGAACCGTCCTTATCAACAAGCCGCATTCCGTCAAATGATTTATCCCAGATTTGTTTATAAATGGTTATTTCTTTCCGGAGACCCGCGTTCTTATTCTCTAATTGTTTAATAATCTCTATTAACTCTTTGGAGGACTTTTGTTCTAATTCCATTGGCTCATTATAAATATTTAAGCGCCAAATATACAAACAAAAGGAGCCCAAGGCAATAAGCCGAAATTTGGCGGAAAGTGAGCGATTATAAATTTATTGCGTACAATTCCCCCCCTTTTCACTCAGATTCAGTTAGACTATAAAGCTGAATTTTATTATATAGAGTTGGTTTTGATATCCCCAAAACTTCAGCCGCTTTTGTTTTATCCCATTTCAGACTGTCAAGCACATGCTGGATGTGAACTTTTTCCACCGCCGAAAGGCTCATACCGGCAAAATTTGCAAATCCGCTTTGCACAGGCTGCCCTGGCGATTTACGCAGAAGAATATTTTCCTTTTCAAGAACGTCTCCTTTTGCCAGCACAACCGCCTGAGTCAAAGTATTTTCAAGTTCTCTAACGTTTCCAACCCACTCATAATTTTCCAGCATTTCCATTACTTCATAAGGAATTTTCCTTACCCTTTTATGAAGCAGACGGTCAATTTTATTTAGAAAATGGACGACCAAAACAGGAATGTCTTCCTTTCTTTCTCTTAGAGGCGGTATATCAATTGTAAAAACGCTTAATCTATAAAATAAATCTTCGCGGAATTTACCTTCAGCCACTAATTCGCTCAAATTTCTGTTAGTTGCTGCAATTATACGGGCTTTAAGCGGAACCGTAGCTTCGCCTCCAACGCGCTCAAACTCTTTTTCCTGAATCACTCTTAGCAATTTAACCTGCAAATTTGGGGAGATTTCCGATATTTCATCCAAAAATATTGTTCCTTCGCCTGCAAGTTCAAACTTTCCTTTTTTATCCCTAACGGCTCCGGTAAAGGCTCCTTTTACATGTCCGAAAAGTTCGCTTTCTAATAGAGTTTCGGTAAGAGCGGTACAGTTAACCGGCACAAAAGGGTGCAACTTAGTAATACCGCTATAATGAATAATTTTTGTAACTAATTCTTTTCCTGTTCCGCTTTCCCCCTGAATCAATATGTTGATTTTGCTGGAAGAAATCATTCCAATTTTTTTATAAATTTCTTTCATTTCCCTTGTTTTACCTACAAGGCTGTTTTCCATCTGATATTCCTGCGTATCGCCGGAAATTGTTTCAGATAAACGCTCGCTTAGTTTCTTGCTTTCAAGGGCTCTTTTTATTGTCAGTTTAAGCCGGTCGCTTTCAATTGGCTTTTCGGTATAATCGTAAGCGCCAAGCTGCATAGCTTTAATAGTGGAGTTAATGTCTTCATAGGCTGTAATTAATATCACCTGAATATGATCGTCAAACTCCTTTACTGCTTTCAGCACTTCAAGACCATCCATTTCCGGCATTTTGAGATCCGTAAGCACAAGATCGGGATGGATTTTTTCAAGAAGTTCCAGCCCCGCTCTTCCATTTTTTGCGATATGAGCTTTATATCCGAGTTCGCCAATAAAAATCTCAAGCGTATCGCGGATTGATTCATCATCGTCAATAATAAGAATAGTTTCCATCTTTACCCTTTAATTAAAAATGTAATTTCAAAAATAGTTTCGCCAGGGACAGAAGACTTTAGCTCCATTTTGCCAGAATGCTGCTGAAATATTTTTTGCGCTATAATTAAACCAAGCCCGGTGCCCGAAGCCTTGGTAGTAAAAAAAGGCTCAAATATTTTAGAGTTGTCTTTTATTCCGCATCCGCTATCTTTTATACGAATAACTAGAAGTCCCTCCAAACAATTATTCTCGGAAGTTATTTCGATCACTCCATTCTCTGAAACCGCCTCGATAGAATTATTTATAAGCCCCGAAAAAGCGGAATTAAGCCGCTCATAATCGCCAGTAAACAGTATCCCTTCAACTTTATTTTCCAAACGGATATCAACTGGAGCAATTATACTTTCAAACGAAAAAGCAATGTCTTCAAAAAAAGTATGCAGATTAAATTCGCTTTTTACTAAATCCATCTGATTTGCAAACTGTAAAACGTCTTTTACTAAATTTGTCAGCCGTTTAGCTTCTTTTTTAATAATTCCAACCGATTTTTTATTTTTATCAGTAGCTGCGGCAGTAGCAGAAAGTAAATCCGCATTCATCTGGATTGAAGTAAGCGGAGTTTTAATTTCGTGCGTCAACATAGCGGCCATTCTGCCAATTGTAACTAAACGTTCTGCTTTAATGGACTCAATTTCTTGTTTCTTTCTTTCAGTAATATCCTGCGCCATCGAGATAAAGAACAATAATTCGCCATTTTTTTTATAAACTCCCGAAACAGAAAGCGATACCCACACTTTATCTCCTCCTTTCCGGAGGCTTCGTTTTTCTATAGTGTAATTTTTTATTTCGCCCCGTTTCACTTTTTCGTTTAACGCCACCACTTCGTCCACATCTTCCGGAGCGGTTATCTTGCTAACAGTCATAGAAAGAAATTCATCTAACGAATAATTCAGAATTTCGCAGTATGTTTTATTAGCTTTTATTATTTCCCCAACCGGATTGCTAAGCGCCATTCCAAGGGGAGCATAATTAAATATGGATTTAAATCTTTCTTCGCTTTCCCATTGAGCGTTTTCTGCAAGTTCAACTATATTTTCATGTTTAATAAGCTGTATATTTACCGCTTCAAGCAGTTCAGACATTTTAAAAGGTTTTGTCAGGTAATCGTCTCCGCCCAGCGTCATTCCTTTACGCAGGTCGGCTCTTTCCGATTTGCCCGTAAGAAAAATAAAAGGAATTAGAGACGTATGCGGATAGCTCCTTAATGATGCAAGCACTTTAAAGCCATCGCAGCCTGGCATTATTACATCACAGATGATTAAATCCGGAATTTCTTTTTTAGCTAATTCTATCCCCTCTAATCCGTTTCTTGCAAGAATAGGATTGTAAAATTCATGGGAGAGAATCATTTCTATATTAGCCCTTATAGAATCGTCATCGTCTATTACTAATATTTTTTTCATTAAAGCGCTTTTTGCCGTTACTTTTAGTTTTATTATCTTGCTTTTTCCTTTTCAATAGGAATTTTTACTGTAAATGTCGTACCGCTTCCGTTAACGCTTCTAAACTTAATTATACCGGAATACCGCTCAACTGACTTTTTAACAATTGCCAGCCCAAGGCCATTACCGGGAATGCCTTCATTATTTGAACCCCGGTAAAACGGTTCAAACAATCTTGCCTGTTCTTCTTCTGGCAGCCCAATTCCGTTGTCTTCAATTACAAAAGTCACATATTCAGAGTCTGTTCTTAATTCAAAATTAACTCTTTTATCAAGTTTATTTCTGGCAGAATACTTAATTGCATTTGAAAGAAGATTGGTAAGTATTTGGCGTATTGCTTTTTCATCTAAAGCTAAATAACTATAGCTGGAAAGGTTTTTAAAACTGATTACGTCTTTAACTGAAAAACGAACTTCAATTTCTCTTATTATATCCAAACAAAGCGTTTCAAGATTGAATTTTTCAAGTTGCGAAATTGAATCTTCTAAATCATCACGTCCAAGAACCGATATATCGTCAAGCATTCCAATCATTTTCTTTATGCCTGCATAAATATTAGAAAAGAACCGTCCTTTTTCGTTTGGCGTTAATTCTTTACCATATTGTTCCATTATTTCAGTCGACGACATAATAAGAGTCAACGGCGTTCTGAATTCATGCGAAAGCATCGAAATGAGGTTTGTCTGCACTTTATCAGCCTGTTTTTGCTTTTCAACCGCGCGATCCAGAAATATTTCAGCCTCTTTGATGTTTGTAATGTCGTTTATAGTCCCAATTATCAGTTTTTCGCCAGTATTGCTAGTATAAAGCGTTTTCCTGATCTGTACTTTTCGCTTAATATTTTCCGAATCTGTAAAATGCCGCTCATCTGTATTTTCAATTCCTGTTTCAAGCACAATATTATCGTGTTCTTCCAAAATTCTATTGCATGGCGCATCAAACAACTCTCGCCCCAACTTACCAATTATTTGCTCTTGCTTGAAACTATACATATTGCAAAACGCTTCATTAACAAAAACAAATCTATGGCCGCTGTCTTTTACAAAAACCGGATGCCTTACTGCATTAATTACCGAATCAAAGAATTTTTGATTGCCATAAATGGATATCTCTTTCATTTTCCCTATTTATATTTCTAATGTGAATCTTTCAACTTCGACATTATGACTTAATTCCCTGCGCTTATATTTTCTACCAATATCAATATACTTAATATTAATGCAAAAGTGTATACGTAGAATTACTGATTTTTTGTCAAAATAGACTAAAATTTGTAAAAAAAAATTCTCAAAATAAGATTTTTTGAAATAAATGTCATTTTTGTAAAATTATTTTATTGTCTTTATAACCCAACATATCATATTCTTATTTAGTTTTCCTTTGTTAGTTTTATTTCGGGATTGTGAAAGCTATTCCAGTATTATCGTTTTGGGGGATGAAAATTTTAATTTATTTACTATATTTATATCCCCTCTCCCAAAAAGCAAAAAAAAGCAGAGGGTTTTTACGCCTCTGCTTAAGAAAGAATATTTTACTAAAAAGAATTAATCTTCCTGAAAATCTACATCCGGAAGCGAGGATGGAAGCTTCTCTTCTTTTTCCTGCTTCATTTTGAAAAGTTTTCTGAAGAAAGCAGGAATAGTTTCTCTCCATTCTTCAAATTTTGAGTAAACTACCGGAACAAGTACTAAAGTTAGAGCCAATGAACTTGTTAATCCTCCTATTAACGCCCAGGCTAAGCCCGATTTCCATTCGGCTCCTGCGCTGGTTGAAAGCGCTATAGGCAGCATACCAAAAACCATGGTAAGCGTGGTCATAAGAATAGGTCTAAGTCTGGTTTTACCCGCGTCTATTAAAGAATCATAAACAGATTCTCCCTCAGCTCTTTTCTGATTTGTTCTATCTACCAACAGAATTGCATTTTTAGATACAAGCCCCACAAGCATCAGTATTCCAAGTATTGAAAAGATACTTAGCGACTTCATAGTTAATGCAAGCGCAAGCATTGCGCCAACCATTGCAACCGGAACGGAGAACAACACTACAAATGGATATATGAACGAATCGTACAACGCAACCATAATCATATAAGTAAATAGTATTGCGGCAAAAAGAGCAAGCCCAAGACTGGAGAATGATTCTTTCATATTCTTAACGTCTCCGCTCATAGAAACGTTAACTCCTGTTGGTATTTTAGTTTTTGCAAGTTCCTTTTGAATATCAGCCGTAATTGAACCGCTTGTTCTGCCGACAACCTGAGAATATACCGTTATTGCCGCGTTTCTTTCTTCCCGCTGCAATACCGTAGGACCAGTTGTTCTTAATACCGAAGCAAACTGACCTAATTCAACCTGCTGTCCTTTTCTGTTAGTAAATACAAGTTTTCCAATTTCTTCTGTTTTTGAACGGTCAAACTGGTCAAGATTTACACGTAAATCGTATTCATTAGGGCCGTCCCTGAATTTAGAGTCGTCGTCTCCGGATAGAGCTACTTTTAGAGTAGAACCAACGTCGGCAATTGTAAGCCCCAGGTTAGTCATTTTTTCTCTATCAATAATTATTCTTGTTTCAGGTTTCCCATCTTCTGAAGATAACCTTACATCTGCCGTGCCCTGGACTTTTTTAGTTATGTTTTTAACTATTGACGCGGTTTGCTGAACATCTTCTAAATTTGTTCCGCTTACAACCATCTGGATCGGAGTCTGATTAGCAGTTCCAAAAATTCCCATTGGATTTACGCGAACTGTTACGCCAGGCATCTGCTGCACTCTCTGTTTTATATCCTGACTAATATCGTCAGTCGATTTTTTACGTTCGTTTTTAGGGACTAATGTAACGTCAAGCTCCGAAACTCTATTAGAAGAAGAGCTCAAAATTCCTTCGCTTGAAGCTCCCACGTTAACAAACACTTTTTTAATTTCTGGCATTTCAGAAAGCATTCTTTCAACTCTTTGCGAAACATAATTTGTGTTTTCAAGAGTAGAGCCCGGATCGAGTTCTAACGTAACTGCAAATTGTCCCTGATCGGCGACTGCAATAAATTCGCTGCCAATAAATCCAAGAGGAGCAAGCGATAGCGAAGCTATAAACAGAGCCGCTGAAATTGCTACAACTTTCCCTTTGTTAGCTAAACCCCATCTAAGGGCTTTTTCGTAAGTTTCGTTTAGCTTGTTAAACAATCCTTCAAACCAAAGTGAAAATTTACCAAATACAGTTGCGGCGTTTAGTTTTTCCAATTTTGCAAATCTGGATGCAAGCATAGGAGTAACTGTAAACGATACAAATAAACTTAATAGAGTTGAGAACACAACTACTAAAGCAAACTGCCTCATTATATTGCCGATAATACCGCTTACTAAAGCAAGAGGCAGAAACACAGCCACGTCAACAAATGTAATAGCAAGAGCTGCAAACCCAATTTCATTTCTTCCTTTAAGAGCGGCAGTTTTTTTATCCTCGCCCATTTCTAAGTGATGATATATATTTTCCAGCACCACTATCGAGTCGTCCACAAGAATACCAACAACAAGCGAGAGCCCCAAAAGCGTCATCATGTTAAGCGTAAATCCCATTGCGTACATTGCTACAAATGTAGAAACCAAAGACGCTGGAATTGCAACCATAACTATTATTGAGTTTCGTATACTGTGTAAGAACAAAAGCATCACTATAGCCACAAGAACAACTGCAATTGCCAAATCTTCTTTTACCGCATTTGCAGAGTCGGATGTAAATATTGAACCGTCCTGTGCGATATCGAAATGCAATTTTTGCGATGAATATTGTTTTTCCAGCTCAGCTAATTTTTCGCGGACTAACTTGCTTACTTCAACAGTATTACCGTCAGTCTGTTTTTGCACATTCATACCAATAGAAGTAATTCCGTTAATTCTACTGAGTTTGGAATACTCTTTTACGCCGTCTTCAATTTCGGCAATATCGCCAAGTTTTATATCTCCGCCGGCTTTCGATTCTGCTATAACAAGCGCACGAAGCTCTTCAATAGAATTAAATTTACCGGCTACTCTTACAATAAACTGGCCGTCGGTATCTTTAACCTTTCCCGTTGGAAAGTCAAGATTTGAGTTTTTAATTGCCTGATTCACCTGAAGAATTGATAAATCGTATGCTTTTAGTTTTTGCAAATCAAGGTTTACTTTAATTTCTCTTTCATCTCCGCCTACAAGAAGGACCTGTCCTACTCCCGGGATTTTGGAAATCTGCGGTTTAACTTTATCTTTTACAAACTGATAAAATTCTTTTGCAGGAAGATTGCTTGTAATACCCATCCTTAAAACAGGAAGCTCGTCTATTGCAATTTTAGATACAGTCGGGTTTTTACATCCCGAAGGCAGCTGCGATATTACTTCATTAACCTTACGTTGGGTATCCTGAAGAGAAAAATCGATATTAGCAGCATAAGAAAATTCAATAGTTACAAACGAAGTTCCTTCATAAGAACTTGACCTTATAGTCGTCACTTTGTCCATACCCGAAACTGCGTCTTCAATAAGCTTTGTAACGCCAGTCTCCACTTCATTAGGCGAAGCGCCCGGGTAGGTCGTCATAATAGTTACGACCGGAGGGCTGAATTTAGGCAATAACTCGTATTGCAGCTGATTAAAACTAAAGAATCCTAAAACCGCCAAAGCGGCAAAGATTATTATAATCAGCGATGGTCTTTTAATTGATAGTTCAGTTAACGTCATTTCAAATTCCTTAAAACTTTATTCTTATTTTGTAATCTCTATCTTAACGTTATCGGTCAGATTTGTCTGGCCGTTTGTTACGATAGTTTCGCCCGGGTTAATACCGCTAATAATTTCAACGTCGGTTCCATATTCGCCCCCAAGCAATACGTTTCTTAGTTTTGCAAATCCATTTTCTACTACATATACCTGCGGGTTTTTTACGCTGCCGACTAAAGCTACTCTTGGTACAACAAGAGCTTCGTTTCTTTGAAGAGATTTAAAATATACTCTTGCAAACATTCCGGCTTTTAATTGCGTTTTACCGCTATTAGCAAGAATAATTTCTATTGGATAAGTATGCGCCTCGTCTCCTTTGGAGCTGATTGTTTCTATATGTCCTTCAAAAGTTTTGCCCTGAAATACTTCAGACGTAATATCAACCTTGTCTCCTTTTTTTAGCTTAAAGGCGTCTCTTTCCGTAACGTTAACTTTCACTTTAAGTTTAGAGATATCCACAATGTTTGCAACTAACGTAGCCTGAGGAGCGGCCTGCACCATTGAACCTTTGTCAATTGGTAAAGAACTAATTACGCCGGAAATTGGCGTTGTAATTTTTGTGTCTTTTAATTGTCTTTTAGCCGTAATATACTGCGCTTCGGCGGTAGTATAAGCAAGTTTTGCATTCTCAAACTGATTATCAGTAGCGGCTTTCTGTTTAATTAGAAGTTCGTATCTTTCTAAATCTTTTTTTGTTTTTTGATAATTAGCTTCGGCTAAAGTATAGCTTGCTCTTTTCAGTTCGTCGTCTACCTGAAAAAGAACAGAACCGGCAGGTTTAAAGTCGCCTACTTTTGCATAAACGGCAGTTACGCGTCCCTGAGTTTCAGACATAATATTTACGTCGTTATTAGCCGCCGTAACGCCAACTGCAGAGATGCTTTCGTTTATTTTCTGATAGTTTGCAGTAACTACAGTTACTGGATAAGCGTCAATCACCTGATTTTTTGCTTTTGCCTGAACTTTTGATTTATTATTTATAAGAACGGCTATTATTGCTCCTAAAACAAGAACGGTTAAGCCTATATATTTTAATTTTTTCATTTTTTTCCTCTTACTTGATAAAAACTTAGAACCATTAGTATCTATTTATTATTCGCCTATCGCTTTAGATAAACTTGCCTTAGCCAACTCATATTCAACCATCGAATTAGTATGATTTATTTTAGCCTGAAGCAGTGCGGCGTCCGCGTCTACTACTTCCGAACTTAGAGCCAGCCCCCCTTTAAATTTTTCGCTTGTTATGCGCAGGTTTTCGTCTGCCTGTTTAACGGCAAGTTCCGAAATGGAAATTTTTTCTTTAGTCTGCTGAAAATTCAAATAATTTTGCGTCACTTCTAAAGTAATACCATCTTTTATAGAACCCATAGCGTCAATAGTTTGGGAAAGCTGGGCTTCCGCCTGTTCTGCCTGACGCCCGGTGGCTCCCCAGTTCCAAATGTTAAAAGATAATCCGAGCGTAACGTCCCATGTTCCGTCAAATTGATCGCGATTTGGATAGATTCTTGAATTTGGACGATTATAATTGTAATCGCCTGTTAAAAATATTTGCGGATACCAGGCTGATTTTACAGCTCCAATATTGGCCTCGCTGGTTTTAATTCTCAAACTGGCTGCTTTTAGTTCCGCACGTTTTTCATTAGCCTTGTTTACCAAATCGTCTAAATCGGCTAATTCTTTTCCTTTAAATTCAATTGTAGATTTTATTTCAGTTTCCGTATTCAACGGAATTCCTATTGTGTTATTAAGTCCAATAGCCGCCAGCCTGACTGCGTTTTTTGCGTCGGATTGTTTAAAAAGAGCGTCGGATAATTGAACTTCAATCTTTAATACGTCATTATTAGTTAACATTCCCTGTTGCATCAGATTCTGCGCGTCTGTTAAATGAGCCTTAATCTGTTCTACAGTTTCATCCAAAACTGTTTTCATTTGCTTTGCCTTAAACAAAGACCAGTAAGCGTTTTTTATATTATACGATAATTCGCTTTTGTCTTTATTATAGTCTTCCTGCGTAGCTCCGGCGGAAAGCTCCGCCATTTTTATTCCGTTTTCTATCTTAAACCCGGTAAATATTGGCTGCGATACTGATAGCTTCATTCCGTAATTATTCAGAATTGCCGATGAAATATTGAAAGAGCCAAAAGGCGTATTCAAAGCAAACGGGTCTACCGAACTTAGCCTTGTATAACTGCCCGTAAACGAAAGAGTTGGAAGCTGCGACGTATTTGTTTCTTTTACCTTAGCTTCGCTCGATTTTACTTTCATTAATGAAGAGTGTAATGTTTTACTGTTTTTAAGACCCGTTTGTAAAGCGTCTTCCACAGTTAAAGTCAGCTTATCCTGCGCGTTTGCAAATCCTGCAAACAACAAGAAAGCCATTCCGATTATATATTTATTTGTCATATTTTTATTCATATTCATTTTATTATTTAATCTCCAGGACCTCTTTTTTATCACTATTTTCACAATATTTATTTCTTCCATCCTCTGTAAGGATGCCCTCAAATAAAATTTTAACTATTGTAGTAAACACCTGCTCTGCTGAAATAGGAAGAGTGGAAAGAACTTCCGGAATTATTATCTCATGTATTGCACTAACATATATCATCGCGACTACTTCCTGATTTATATCTTTTCTGAATATGCCGCTTTCCACTCCCTGTTCAAGTAATTTTACAAATTGATTAAGCGCCTTTTGCCGTCTGAATTCTTTTATTCCATTAAAAATATCAGGATAAGACTTTATCAGGTCGTTAATCATAGGGCCTCGCATTGATTTAGCCATTTCGCCCACAAAAACCATTAACTTCTTCAGTTTATCAATAAACTCAAGCGATTCGTCCGCAAGAAGATTAGAAATAAAGTTGCCCGATTCGCATTTTTTTTCTTCTACAAGCGTTTTTATTAACTGTTCTTTGCTTGAAAAATGCTTGTACAGGGTTTTTTTGCTTATTCCTATACCCGTAGCAATTTCTTCCATTGTTACTCTTGTTGCGCCAAATACTGTAAACATTTCTTCTGCTTTAGCTAAAATGCGGTTTCTTATTTCGCGATCGTCTGACATTATGCTTACCCGTTCCTTTAAACTTTTAAGTTTATTTAATTTTGAAGTGAAAAAATAAAGACTCTAAAGGTCTTGAAATATATTTAATCGGCAAACGCTCCGATATTATCGGTAAGACGCTTTGTTTTTCTCTCATAAACTGTTTTTTTGTTCATACCTGGAAAACCTGCCAAAATTTCTTTTTTAACTCATTTAATTCGACTATTAAACCGACAACACTATTAACGTTTCAAAAGTTTCCATTAAACGACAAGATTTCCAATTGTTATTCACTGGAAACTATTTTGGTTTATTGAGTTTCCAAATATAGGCTATTATTTCCCTTTGTCAACGTAGAAAGCTGGATTTTCTGATTAGCGGTATTTTTCGCTTATGAATGGTAAAATTTCAAACTCTTGCGAGCAATGCGCTCAACTTTACAGAAGAAAATCGTGCGTATTGTTATGAGGTTGTCTAAACAAAATGTCATACATACCGAAGCAGGAATCGCTTTACAGTATAATAAATTTAGATATTAAGGAAATGCCCGCTTTCGCGGGTATGACAAACTTATATAGCTTATTATAATTTTTAGGCTGACGCCATGCGCAAAAAAAATGGAAACGGCTCGCTATATAAAATTCTTAACTACCCGCTATTTTATTTCAAACGACGCGTTTACCACGGCGGTAATTTCTTTTTCAATTGAGCTTAAATCGTTTATCCCCATATCGGAGACCATATTAGAATATTTTGGAGTAATTTGCAGCACGCCCATTTTTGCGTTTGTTATCGTACCGAGAGAAGAGTTCGTGGCTTTTGCAATTTTATCGGCGCGTATCATAGCGTCTCTTGCGGCTTCAGCCTGAATTTCAACTTTCAGATCGCCAAGTTTTGAGTAAAAATATTCAGGAGCTTCTACTTTGAAGTTTATCCCGTTTTCAACAAGCGAGCTTATCTCTAAAGAAATATCTTTAATTTTTTGCACGTCGGTCGATTGAATTTCTATCCTCTGGCTATATGTATAATCGATGATATGGTTTGTCTGCATTCCGTTTGCCGAAATTTCATAATGCGGAATAGCCATCACTGTATAAAACGCAACTTTATCCTGTGGAAATCCCTTAGACTCCAAATACTTTAACAGCTGTGGTTTTTGTTTTTGCAGCTCTTTATATGCTAAATTTTCTGTGGTTGATATAGCGGAAAGAGAACCTCTTAAAATTCCAAAATCAGAGATTATTATTTTTTTTGCCGAACCTGTTACGGTAATTGTCTGGTTCTCTTTTTTCCCCTGTTTATAAGCGCCGCCAATTATAATAGCGCAGATAATCAGACAAACTCCTACTATTGTAAGCGGAATAAAAAGATTGTTGTTTTCTTTCATTACTGATCTCCTGATTTTTGAAATTTACCTACTTCGATTAATGACCGCTGCTTTAACTAACGACTATACTTTTATAAAAACACTTAGAAAAACGCCGCTTAACAAGATAAATTATAGAACTGGATTTATCAAATATTTTTCCTACTTTTGAAAATAAAATAAGAATTAGAATTGGGAAAGAAGAAAGTGAACAAGAAAAAATTCAGCGATCCGACGATAAAGTTTTTTATTTCGATAATAGGTTTATTTGTAATTGGAGTTATTTTAATTCAGCTTCAAAGCATTTTCATTCCTTTCGTAATCGCCTATTTTTTATTTTTTCTTTTTTCTCCGGTTAACGAGTTTTTATCGTCAAAAAAGATCCCTTTAATTTTTGTGATTTTGTTCGACTTAGCCGTTATAGGAGTAGTAGTATTCGGCATATCAAGCTTTACGATAGACTCAATAATGCAGTTATCCGATAAGCTTCCGGAATATCTTAATAAGTTAAATTTACTTGTGCGCGACGCGGCTCACTCGTTAAACATACGCGACCCTTATTTGAGAAACTTTTCTATACAAAACGCAGTTGCCCGTTTTGATTATAAATCAATAGCCGGCGACGTTTTTTCTTCTACGTTTTCGTTTTTAGGAAGCATTCTTTTTGTAGCGTTTTTCTTTATTTTTATTGTAACTGGTCACGATACAATTTACGAAGCCATAAAAAAACGTTATGTGGCGGGCAGAGTTAAGCCTGCAATTAAAAAAATTGAATCTAAAATTAAAGCTGCAACCGGAGACTCGGGCGCTTTAACGACAAACACCGCGCATGACTTTATTGAAGAAGAAAAACATGAACGGGAAATAATTTTAGAAAACACATTCAAAGAAATTATTGAACAAATTCAGCGTTATATTGTTACAAAAATCACCCTCAACCTTTTAGCGGGAGCCGCAGTATTCGTTGCGCTTTTATTGTTTAATATCGACTTTGCTATTATCTGGGGATTATTTGTTTTCCTGCTGAATTTTATTCCAACTTTAGGTTCTGCTATTGCGCTTATACTCCCCACTCTTATGTCGCTTGTGCAATACGGCTCGTTTAGTTATTCGCTTATTATCTGCGGCGTAATAGCCGCCCTGCAAACAATTTTCTTTAATATTATCGAGCCTATGATGATAGGCAAAAGAATGAATCTTAACCCGCTTGTTATTTTGCTTGCCGTTTTATTATGGGGTGCAATATGGGGAATCCCGGGCATGCTTTTTTCGGTTCCGCTTACTGCAATAATAAAAATTGTTATTTCAAATTCTGAATCTAAAAATCTAAAATTCGTCAACGACCTAATGGGCAAATAGCTTTTTAATATAGTCCAAATTTACTCCGTTTAAATTCCGCGCATTGCTTATAATATAAAATATTATTAATTAGACTTTATGTATTTGAAAATATGAGCAACAAGGAGACGACCCATGAAAAGCGTTTTAGAGAGTTTGAAATTATTTACATCCGGCAAACCAGAAAACCAGCCAATTGTTTTTTTACACGGATTTCCTTTCGATCACTCAATGTGGGACGAACAGCTTGAATATTTTAAAAATGACTATTATTGCATAACTTACGATATCCGCGGTTTAGGCAAATCGCCTGTTGGAGACGGTCAGTTTACTATAGAATCCTTTGTTGATGATTTGTTTGCAATTATTGACGAGCTCAATTTAAGCAGCCCTATTATATGCGGACTATCAATGGGGGGCTACATAGCTTTAAGAGCCGCAGAAAGAGCGCAGGAGCGTCTGAAAGCCCTTGTGTTCTGCGATTCAAAACCAGAAATAGACAATAACGAGGGAAGACTAAAAAGATGCGCTGGAATAAAACAAATTAACGAGGAAGGCGCCGTTAATTACGTTAAAAATTTTATTCCTAATTGCTTTTCTAAAAAATTCATTGTCAACGAAGCGGTAAAATATAATTATATACTAGAAAAGGCCGCTCTTTCAAGCCCGGCGGGAGTTAAAGGCTCGCTGCTTGCAATGCTTTCCAGAACCGATACGACTGGGTTTTTAAAAGAAATAAAAATTCCAACTTTGGTTATCTGCGGCGAACTCGACAGCTTTTCAACGCCTGAACAAATGAAAGCTACTGCGGATAAAATTCCCGGAGCTAAATTTAATGTTATTCCTGAAGCGGGGCACATTTCCCCGGTTGAAAACGCTAAAGATTTTAATGCTGCGTTATCAAAGTTTTTAACGCGCTTGTAAACAGATATTAATGTCATCCCCGCAAAAACGGGAATCTCTTCCTAATGCTGAATTTTAGATACTTGCTTTCGCAGGTATGACATACTTATATTGGGCGTTTAATTTAGAAAAGTTAACTCTATGATAGTCTTAATTATTTAAAACTGTTTTGAGTAAACAAATTTGCGGTTTCTTTACAGAATTTAACCGCATACTCTAACAGCTGTTCCGCTGAGGCAAAATTATTAGGCATAACCAATTTCATAATTTCGTCCTGTTGCTCAAACTTAACCGAGGTTTTATAATTATCGAGTATAAATTTCATAAGCGCCGGAAATTTAATCTGGTAATATTCTTCTTTTTTACCCCTTGGCAGAATAAATATTATTTTTTTTCGCTGCATTATAATCCGTTCGTACAAAGCATACGAAGCATAAAACTTAAGCATTGCGGTGGATATTAACCTTTTAACTAAAATTGGCAGAACTCCAAACCGGTCGATAATTTCATCTTTAATTTCTTCAAGCTCATCGATATTTTTAATTGAGTACAGCGTTGTATAAAAATTAAGCCTGTCCATTTGATCTGGCATAAAAGCTTCTGGTATGCCAATTTCAAAAAAAGTATCTATGGTAGGTTCGGTTCTTACTTCCTGCTTAGGAAGATTTTCGAACACTTCCTTAAATTCCTGATATTTTAATTCTTCAACGGCTTCGTTAATTAGCTTTAAATACATTTCAAAACCGACAAGGTCTATAAATCCGCTTTGGGAAGTTCCTAAAAGATTACCCGCGCCTCTTATTTCAAGGTCTCTCATAGCAAGGTTAAAACCGGAACCAACGTCAGTAAACTCTTCTATAGCCTGAAGACGCCGTAATGATTTTTTAGTTATTCCGCTTAACGACGGCACAAGAAAATATGCGTATGCCTGACGGTTAGATCTGCCGACTCTTCCTCTAAGCTGGTGCAGTTCTGCAAGACCAAACCTATCTGCGCGGTTGATTATTATTGTATTTACGTTCGGTATATCAATGCCGGACTCAACAATTTTAGTACAGATTAAAATATCGTATTTTTTATTTAGAAACCCGTGTATTACTTCTTCAAGCTGAGATGGTTTCATCTGGCCGTGCGCAACCCCAATTTTTACTTCGGGTATATATTTTTTTATATAATCGGCTAATTTGCTGATCGATTGAACGCGATCATGAATCAGGTAGATTTGTCCCTTACGGTTAATTTCCTGCATTATCCATTCGCGTACTTTCAAAATATCAAAAACCGCCACCTGCGTATAAATAGGCTGCCTGTTTGGCGGAGGAGTGGCTATTAACGACAAATCTCTCGCTCCAACAAGCGATAAATTTAATGTTCTTGGAATTGGCGTAGCTGTAAGCGTTAAAGTGTCTACGTTAGCTTTAATAGAGCGGAGTTTTTCCTTTGCCATTACTCCAAAACGGTGCTCTTCGTCAATTATAAGTATCCCCAGGTCTCTAAATTCAATATCTTTTGAAATAAGGCGGTGCGTGCCTATTACTATATCAATCTTCCCTTCTTTTAACTCCTTAATAATTTCAACCTGCTCTTTTTTAGATTGAAATCTGGAAAGAGCCGCAACTTTAACCGGATACTGAGATAATCGGTCTGAGAATGTGTTATAATGCTGTTCTGCAAGAATAGTAGTAGGAACCAGCACAGCAGCCTGCTTGCCATCCTGAACGGCTTTGAACGCAGCCCTTACGGCAATTTCAGTCTTGCCAAAACCTACGTCTCCACACACTAAACGATCCATTGGGCTTCCGGATTCCATATCGTGTTTAAGTTCTTCTGTAACTTTAGCCTGATCGGGAGTATCTTCATAAAAGAAAGAATTTTCCAATTCTTTCTGCCAGATAGTATCAGGACTAAACCTATAGCCCGGCGTCGCTTTTCTGCGCGCATAAAGAGTTATTAACTCGCGAGCGGCTTCTTTAATTCTCTTCTTGGTTTTTTGTTTTGCGGTTTCCCACTCGCCATTGCCAAGCGTGGATAATTTTGGAATAGCGTTTTCTTTAGATGAGAATTTTTTTACTAAGCTTAGATAGTTCAAATTTACATATACAATTCCCCCGTCGTTGTATAAAATTTTCATTGATTCCTGATCGACTTCTCCTATACGGATATTTTCCAACCCCATGTATTTGCCGATGCCAAAATCTTCATGCACGACAAAATCGCCTTTATTTATAGAGGCAAACTCTTTAGCTTTTGATTTCTTCTTTTTATTCTTTGAGTTTATTTTTGTGCGGTAAGGCTTATTAAATATCTGATAGTCTGTCAGCAGTAAAAATTTTTCTTCTTTGGAAATAAATCCTTTATACAAACCGAACGTTTCGAAAACAAGCAATCCTTCCGACGTCAGATAATTAATTTCTTCTCTAAGGTTGGATAAAAGTTCTTTTAATCTGTTTGTCTGAAGATCATTCTCTGAAGTTACCACTACCTTATAATTTTGCTTTGTGTAATCGTCTATAACGTTCATCAAAGCTTCATAGTTAGAGTTAACTGTCGGCGGATCAGTAATGCCAAGATTGATTTTATTTTCGCTGTTTCCTAATTCCTCTTCAATTATCCATCGGGCGTCAATACCGGCGACCGAAAATTTAGTTTTATTTTCAACTTCAGGCGGAGCGGTTTGAATTGCATCTTCCCCATCGTCAATAAAACCCCTTTCAAAATCTATTTTTTTTCCGTCGGAGCTTATGATATCTATATTTTCGCTAATTTCTTCTTCGACAATTGTCTGTTGAATTGGTTTTGGCTCTTCATAAAAATTGATGATCTCAGAAATAAAGTTTTCAAGTTCATAAGACGACGCAAAAACTAACGGCTTTTTTATATATTCAAAAATATCAGTTAGCTTTTTCTCTGTCTTGTTTTCGGTCTCTCCAAGATTTCCTGCAATTGTAACCGACTTAACCATTTCGATTGAGCGCTGACTTTCCGGATCGAATAATCTTATCGATTCCAAAAAATCGCCGTCAAACTCAAGTCGCACTGCGTTTTTTTCGCTGTAGGACCAAAAATCAATTATCGAACCCCGCTGCGAATATTCTCCGGGAGACTCGACAAATTTTTCTCTTTGATAATTAAGGAGGTTTAAGTATTCTAATAAATCGTTATAGGTTAGATCGCCCCCTACCTGAATTTTTGTTGTATTGTTTTCAATTTCTTTTTTTGCTGGCAATAGACAATTGAGTAAAGCGTAAGTAGAAACTACTATTAACTTTTCCCTGCTGGAAATATCAGTCAACTGCTCCTGAAGCGATTCTGATTTAAACTCTGTTATTATAATTAGCTTATCCGCCAATGCAAGCAGGTTTAATTCCACGCTTAATTCAAGAACCGATTGGACGTCTGGCAGCAAAACAATAATATGACTTTCTAATTTAGCGGCTTCGGCAATTAAAAAGCTTTTTGCCGCGCCGGATAACGCGGTAATATTTAAAATACTTTCTTGTCTTTCAGCTATACGCTTTTTAAGATTAAAAATACTTTTAAACTTAGAAAAGGAACTGGCAATTACATTAAAATCTTTTTTTGTCTCAATCATTATTTGAAATTTACAAAATTCATATCAATCAAAAAATCCATAAACGCCTCTCGTTTTTTTTGAGATTAGACGTTTTAGCTAAATTACGGATATTTTATACCTATAAACAAATAATCAAAACTCAATATTAAACGCCACAGAATAATTTTTTTTATTCTTATCGGGATTATTAGACTTGTGACGGTCGACAAAATCGCCGACAAAATAACCTATAGCGCCCCCCAAAACAACGTCTGAAAGCCAATGAGCGTTATGATACATTCTTGAAAAACCGACCAATGACGCTGCCGAATACCAGGCAAATTTCCAGAAAAAGTTATTGTACTCGTCTGCCATTACAGTTGAATACGCAAACGCTAAAGTAGTATGGCCTGACGGAAGCGACGTAGAATTGAACGAAAAATTTAATGGATTAAAACTCATATTATCGTCAGTCATATAAGGCCTTTCGCGACCTAATAAAAATTTTGCAGCTCCATTAATTAAAGCGGCGTAAACAGTAGACTCCGCAAGCCGCAGACCCAATTTTCTAGTATCATCTTTTTTAGCCGCCAAGCCATACCCATAAATAACGGCGATGCTTACCGAAATAAATTCCACATGATAATATTTATCAGCCTGACAAAGTCCGTCTAAAAATGGAGATTTATTATTCTGGGTAAAATCTTTTGCTTGTCTATCCAAAAGAAAACAGGCGGATGAAACGCCTATTGTAGCGGAAAAGTTTTTCCAATCCTGGTTGTCAAATCTAGTGGGAACGGAAAAAATATCTTTCCCCACCTTATAAAAATTTTTAGCGTCATCCTTTTGGGCAAAGAATGACGCGTTAAAAAGAACGATAAATAAAAGCGCAGAATAAAGTTTCAAGCTAATTTATAATTTAACAGCTTTTCTAACAAAACCGTCGGCTTTTTCAAGTTTTTCTGCGGCCTCGGCTTTAGTGCATTTTGTTTTAATCATTACAAGAGCCGTCTTTACATGACCGTCGGCTTTTTCAAGATAATCGGCGGCCTCGTCGTAAGAAACGCCTGTGATCGTCATAACAATTTTTTTTGCTCTCTCTACTAATTTTTTATTAGTCATTTGCAAATCAATCATCATGTTTTCATAAACCTTACCAAGCCTGACCATCGAAGCGGTAGTTAGCATATTAAGCACAAGCTTCTGAGCAGTGCCGCTTTTCATTCTTGTAGAACCCATAATAACTTCCGGCCCTACAAAAGGACACATAGCCACGTCGACTTCTTTGATGTCGAAATTTTTTCGTGGGTTACAGGTAATAAACAAAGTTTTTGCGCCAAGCTCTTTAGCTTTTTTAACTGCGCCTGCAACGTAAGGCGTTCTGCGGCTTNCGGCAATACCGCAAACTACGTCTTTACTTGTAACTCCGGCTTCTACCAC
>WSSedL1CaDRAFT_10000080_pt1 | contig 56933 bp, 48 predicted proteins | sample WetSurSL1Cattail_FD_9464 | JGI IMG/M metagenome (IMG submission 9464)
CTGCCGGCGCATTTCGTCGGCCGCCATCCGTTTCCGGGGCCGGGCCTCGCCATCCGCATCCCCGGCGAAATCACCGAGGAGAAGCTGGCGATCCTGCGCAAGGCCGACACCATCTATCTCGACGAAATCCGCAAAGCCGGCTTGTACGACGAAATCTGGCAGGCCTTCGCGGTGCTGTTGCCGGTCAAGACCGTGGGCGTGATGGGCGACGACAGAACCTACGATTACGTCTGCGCCCTGCGCGCGGTGACCTCAAGCGACGGGATGACCGCGGATTATTATCCGTTCACGCACGAATTTCTCGGCCGGGTTTCCACCCGCATCGTCAACGAAGTGCGCGGCATCAACCGCGTGGTCTACGACATCACGTCTAAGCCACCGGGCACCATCGAGTGGGAGTGAATTAGGGTGGTTTCAGACCATCCCGCTCCGTGCCAGAAAACGCACGAACTCTTTGACTGACAAGGATTTTTCTTCCTACCCCGTATCACTGCATGTCACCCCAACCAAGCCACTTTGTTGGTAGCGATGTTGGTATAGTGTCAAATCGCATACAAAACCGCCCCCTCTTTCGCGTCCAATAATGACCCCTCTAGCAGTTTGCTGAAAACCACTCGCGGAAGACGGATTGACGTGATTCACTTCGCTGCCGGATTGGTGAGGAACAGCGATGCGTGGACGATTTTCGGACCAGAGCGGGCTATTTTCATACATCCAATCTGAGGATCGTATCCCTGCGGCACATCCGCTGCGCCGGTGCTCGATCCCGTAGCCCGGATCGCCCTTGCCGAAACATTCTTCGGCAACACAAACGCCGACATCCGGTATGGCGGCGGTCGTGCCTACTACAACATCGCCTCTGACTTCGTGCAGATGCCACCGTTCGAGACCTTCAAGGACGCCGAAAGCTACTACGCCACGTTGGCCCATGAGACGACACACTGGACTCGTCACGAGAAGCGCCTGAACCGCGAGTTCGGACGCAAGCGTTCCCGACTGGGAAGGCCGGCCTCCTTCTCCAGGATCGCCGTCAGCGCCGTCACCCATTCGCCGAGCTTCGGTGCCGGCTGAACCCCACGCACGTAGCTGTGAGAGGTCTTGTGGCTGCGCACCGCCTTGCGCACCGTCGCCCGCGACACCGACAGGGTACGCACGATCTCCTTGATCGGTCGGTGCTGCTCAAAATAGGCCCGGCGGATCTCGCCAACCATGTCCACACCGATCATCCCCCGCCAGTCCTTCCAAGGCCGGTCAGGGCCAAAGGAAAGGACGGTGACACATCTCGCTAAAGGGGTCGAAATTGGACGCGAAAGTTGCCCTTTAGGGGGGGGCGTTATTGCACGCGATTTTACAGCAAAGCACCTCTCACATAGTATATGATAAACAACTTCATGTGACGGATATGTAAGACGGTAGAATTTCAATGCGGACTAAGCCCGAGCTACGCCTGTCGATAGACCAGAAGCGCATCGTCTGGTCGCTCCGTCGGCACGGGCCGACGAGCCGAATAGACCTTTCGCGACGATTGGGCTTGCCACCCGCGGCATTGACACGAATTGTCCGTGAACTCGCGGCTATGAACATCATCGATGTTGCTGAGCCTGCAGCAAATGGTTCTCGCGGGCGACCGACTGTACCCGTTGCGCTGTCGGGACGTGCCGGGTACGCGATAGGCGCGACCGTCCATCCAGGGTGGCTCGAAACTGTGGCCGTAGATTTCTCCGGGCGGCTCGTTGCTCATGAAAGCCTGCCCTTCAAAAGCAAGAAACTTGATGACTTCCTGAAGGCCATTCAGCACTGGATGGAAAAATTGGGGGCCACGGATCCGGTCTTCCGTTCCAAATTTCTCGGACTTGGTATTGCGTGCCCTGGCGCTGTTACCGCACAAGATCAAAGCCACCGCCACGTCGTAAGCTGGCTAGAAGGTTGGCGTAAGGTCGATATTGTGGCTCGCTCGATGGAAGTGCTTGGTCTTCCTGTTTGGCTGGAGAATGACGCCAATTGTGCTGCGCTGGCAGAACTTTATTGCGGTGACCTCCTGCAAACGGCAACCACAGCGATCGTTTTCTTTCTTGGGCACGGCGTTGGAGGGGGCGTAATTATAAACCGTGACTTGTTCCTAGGAGAGCACTGCAATGCCGGCGAAATTGGTCTGCTTTATCCGCCTGACGCACCAAGACCTTCCGGGATCGACCTTATGGACCAACTTTCCCTTTCGGGTGCGAACATCAAGTCTCTATTCAATGTCGAAGAACTCCTTTTGCGTTACCCCGACGCCATTGCAGAATGGTGCAATCGCGTAGCCCAGCAATTGGAGACGGCAGTTCTGGGTGGACTTGCCTGGCTTGATCCGGGAGCAATCGTGCTGGCTGGAGCACTGCCAAATCAGATACTGTTCGACCTTTGTACGCGGATTTCTTCTTCTGATTGGGCGAATCGTAACCCGCACCTGCGAAAGCCGAAAATCTATATTTCATCGCTTGGAAGCGATCTGGTTGCACGTGGTGCCGCTCTTCTGCCTGTTCATGCATGCACGGTCTTCGAGCAAGACTAATTCCAGAACCGATTTATTTTCAAATAAATAAATAATACTGTCGCGTTACCTCACTACCCGAAAGGCTCGCGCCGGGTGAATTCCGGCTTTCGACCTGAAGGGGGTAATTATGCGTAGATTGTTGTTGGGTACGGCGGGAATTGCAGCACTTTTGGTCGGCTCATCGGCCTTAGCTCAGGCAACGCCAACGGGGACGGAGAAGGATTCCCTGGGTGCCTCAGTTATCGAGGAGGTTATTGTAGTTGGTACGCGCTCAGGCGGTCGTACGGATTTCCAAAGTACGGTTCCAGTATCCTCGGTCGGCAAAGCCGAAATCGAGCATTCCGCGTCTCTTCCGGGCGAGCTCGGTGCGGCGTTGGCGAGCGCCTTGCCGACCTTCGACTTTCCGCGATATTCGAACGACGGTGTGGCCGACGCTGTTCGCACCGGTCAACTCAGAGGGCTTAAACCAGATCAGACCTTAGTGCTCATCAACGGAAAGCGTGTGCATACAACATCGGTGTTCGCAGTCGAAGGTAGTAATGGTAATTATACCGCCCCGTTCGACTTCAACACTGTTGCTACTAACGGCATTCAGCGTGTCGAAGTGCTCGTTGATGGTGCTGGTGCCCAGTACGGGGCCGATGCGGTTGCGGGTGTATTGAATATCGTGCTCGACCAGCAGCAAACCGGTGGGCACGCCTCTCTCGAATACGGTCTTCACCATACAAGCTTTAAGCCGACTAAGCAGACGTTGAATGACGGAGATACCTACACCGCCAACCTGGATTATGGCTGGCGCTTCGGCGAAGGTGGGTTTCTGACGGTTGGCGTCGAAGCGTATTTCAGAGGCAGTTCCAACCGCGCTGGCTACACGCAAGACAAAAATGGTGTCCGCGGTCCGATTTCGTTTGAAGCAAACCCCTATCTGTCCAATTCCAGCCAGAACACCGTCGTCGCCCTGGCCGGCCGAGTTATGGCCGCCGGTGACGGAGAGGCCGCAGGAGGCGCTGCGTTCCTGAACGCGGAATACGGGCTCGGCAATGCGTGGACGGGGTATTCGTTCGTCACAGCATCGTACCGTAACAACAAAGGCGATGCATTTTTCCGCTGGCCGGCTGACTGGGGCGGCAGCGGCCCAGACGGGAACCGTAACCCCGGCCCTGTCTACCCGAACGGTTATCGCCCTATTACTCAAGGAAAAATCGCCGACTTCAATGTGGCCAACGGCGTTAAAGGCAAGCTCCTAGGATGGGACGCTGACTTCAGTGTCACAACCGGAGGCAACTTCTTGAACTGGGGCGTTTCCAATTCTCTCAACCCGTCTTTTGGCTCAGCAAGTCCGAAAAGCTTCCATCTCTATAGCGCGGAAAATTTGCAGACGACGCTTAACACCGATTTCGCGCGTCTCTTCGATATCGGCACATATGAACCGGTATCGGTTGCCTTTGGTGCGGAATACCGCAACGAGCATTTTGCGACATTCCCCGGTGACGAAGCGTCCTATACCGCCGGACCGCTGATCGAGCCCGTAGGCGCGGAGGCCGGTCCTGGTCTGATGCCGATTGACGCCGGCTCCGCCACGCGCGACGTTTGGGGTATTTACGCCGATTTCTCGAACAAGGTACTCGCCAATTTCACGGTCGATGCGGCCGTTCGTTATGATCATTACAGCGACTTCGGCGGAAAGGTGACTGCTAAGATTGCCGGCCGTTTCGAAATCGTCGACGGCGTTGCCGTTCGTGGATCCGCGTCGACGAATTATCTTGCACCGTCACTTGCGCAATTGGTCAGCCAAACATCCTCACAAGTGTTCTCCACGACGACCAATGGGCTTGTTACGACCCTGACCGCTGCTCCAGGCGGCAACATTGCACAGCTGTTGGGGTTCAGCGGCCTCAAGGCAGAGACCGCCAACAACTATAGTGCTGGTTTTACCATCGATAAGGGTCCCTTTAGCGGGTATTTCGATGTCTTCCAGATCGATATACGCAATGGTCTCGCTGTTTTCCCACAAATACAGGGGGCAGGGGTCATCTCTTACTTGAAAGCCATGACGGGACGGGATTTTAAAGCAATAAACTTGCTACAAAATTTGGACCAATACAGTCGCCAAGGGTATGATGTCAAAGTCGACTATCGTTCGTCGCTTTACGATGGCGTGCTCGATGTCGGAGTTGGATTTACCAGCGGCCGATTCTACGCAGGTTCTCAAAAGTTCACGACGCCGAGTGTTTTGACGTCTTTGGGATATACCGCCCCCAGTTATGCGACGACGGTATATCGTCAGAACCTTTCGAAAGGCATCTTCAGCGCCAATTGGAGCAACGACGACTGGAGGCTGGATGTTCGTAGCACGCGTTGGGGAGACCAGTACGTGCAAATTCGCGGAACCTCTACTTACCAAAAGTTCCCCGCGAAGTTTACGTTTGACCTCGAAATATCGAAGAAATTCTACGATCAACTTACGCTGTCGATTGGTGGCAATAACATCTTCGACGCGTACCCGGCGCGCCAAGACTATGCCAACACGTATTCCGGTGGGTTGCCCTATAACAACGTACAACAGGGTTTTCTCGGCGCCTTTTATTACTCGCGTCTTGCATTCAAGATGTAGGATTATTTTGCTCTCAAGCCGGCAGGAACGCGTTCCCGCTGGCTTGAGAGGAATTTCACCAATTTAGGCCACTGAATAGCGAGTGTCGCGATTCTCAAAGGTGCTCTCGGTCTTAGGATGTGTGCGCGATGTTGCGGATCGTTGGGTCAATGATGTTCCTATTGCTTCTGGCATGCCCGGCAGTTGCGGCAGAGTTTAGCGACGTGCCGTTCAACCGGCTGCAAATTGTGGGAATTCATAACGCTTACCATCTTGAACCGGATCCAGCAGTAAAGACCTGGTTTCAGTACGAAGCGCCGGAAAAGGCCAACCTCGACGCCTACACTTATAGTCATCTGCCGATCAGTCAGTTGCTCGATTTGGGTGTCCGTCAGCTTGAGATCGATATTCATCTTGATCCGGTTGGTGGCCGATTTTCCGATCCCGTGCCCTTAAGAGAAATAAGAAAGCTCGGATCGAATCTCGAATTGTCGGCGGATCCCACAGGCGATTTGGCGCGACCTGGGCTGAAGGTCTTTCATAAGGCGAACGTTGACTGGCGCACGACATGCGCGACCTTTCGGGCATGTTTGCGCGAGGTGAAGGAATGGCAACAACACAGGAAAAGCCCCACACCGGTCATTATCGTTCTGGACCTAAAAAATGACGACTGCTCAATTGCTAAATGCAATGGTAAAGGGGCGGTGATCGATTTTTCCGCCCAGGACGTGCTCGATGCGGAGGTAGAAGCAATCTCTGTGCTTGGCAGGGCGGCCATTTTCACGCCGGATGACCTATCTGGAAAATATGAAACCCCTCGCGCTCGAATTGAGAAATCGGGATGGCCGACGGTCGCCGAGATCGGAAACCGCGTTTTGTTCGTACTCAGCAATGCCCATCTGGTGCCAATCTATCAGGGCGAAAACCGAGCTCTTCGTAGCCGCCTATTCTTTGTAGACGGTGAGCCGGGAAATCCGGGCGCAGTGTTTGTAGAACGGCTGTCGCCCTTCGACCCCAGTATACCGTGCCTCGAAAGTAGAGGGTACTTTGTCCAGACCTTTGCAGACTTTGGTACCGTTGCGGCGCGAAAAAATGATTACAGCGGTCTTGACGCGGCCATAGCATCTCACGCTTCGGCTATAAGTACAGACTACGCAGTCCCCGATCGGCGCTTTTCCAACTACGGTATCGGTACAAGACGGCCTATCTCGCCGGTTGTGCAGGAACTACCTTCCCCGCAAAATGTTTGCCCGCCCCGACAATGACACTGGCCATTAGGGAGCAGTTATCCCGCTCCTCGGCACTCACGATGCGCCGTGCAAGCCTCACATGTGGATTAAAGAGCACTTCGGATCCGCATGTACAGAGCCTGCAGTACACTGTGCCTCGAACACAACGGTTACGGCACGGAAACGCCCGACATGCCGGCGAAAGATCGCCGCGAATGCTAAATTTTCTAGACACAATCGGAGGTATCGATGATAGAGGCCTTTTCTCCTTTTAGCCTGCGCTCACTTTGCCTCGTGTTTTTTGTTAGCCTTGTAGGTGTTCAGGCCATGGCGGGAAATGCCGCCTCGATTCGCAGAAAGCTGCTCAACCCTAACGATGGGGTCATCGTTGTTGCCCATCGTGGCTGCCATAATGCCTATCCAGCCAAGAACATTTCGAGCGCGCCGGAAAACTCGCTCAAGGGGCTTAAGAATTGCGTTGCGTTGGGCGTTGACGTGATGGAGTTCGATATTCACCGGACCAAGGACGGCGCGCTGGTCGTCATGCACGATGCCACGGTCGATCGCACGACCAATGGAAGCGGCCGCATCGAGAATATGACCTTGACAGAGTTTCGATACCTGCAATTAAGGGACAATTTCGGTGGCGCAATGGCTCCTCAGCTTACTGATTTGACGCCGCCGACCTTGCGTGAGGTTCTCGATGCCGCAAAAGGGCGGATCATGCTCAATCTTGATGTCAAAGAGGACATCTACGAGGAAACTCTTGCCGAAGTTGTTGCGGCGGGGATGGCTGATCAAGTGTTGGTGAAGCGCGTCGTAGGTACCGAGGCGGACAATCCGCTTGCCGATCAAGCGCCCTATTCACAGGCACTATTCATGCCCATCCTTTGGGAGCAGGGGGGCGCTCCCCAGCCGCCGGATTTCGCGGCCATTATCCGTAAACAGGCTTCGGCGTCTCATCGTATCCCCAGCGTTGAGCTGGTCTATTTTCGCTCCAGTGACGTGCCGAGTGTTCGAGAGGCCGCCCACGCTGCCCATGTCCGGCTATGGGCCAATACTCTCACCCAAGTAGGCGTGAAGAGCGTTGTCGATTATGGCGGCGATCTCGATGGATTGCGGGATCCGGATCTAACCTGGAGCAGGTTGCACCGCGAGGGGTTCAGTATCTTCCAAACGGATGAGCCGGGGCCTTTGATTGCGTGGCTCAAACGCAAAGGGTTGCGGTAGGCGCTATTCGAGGTTGGTGCTGAAGTCTTGAGCAACCGGAGCGAATTTAGCTGCGGTGCCTGCATTCGAGCGCGCCAACGTCTGGAGGTCGTCAGCAAGGAGCGCTGCGCTGAATAGTAGGAAGCAGCCAATTACGACCTGGACACCGGCGCGGATCTGTATTCTGCCCGTCATCATTAATAGGCCAAGCGTTGCCACCGCCACAACGCATAGCGTCGTTACGAGCGAACCGCTTAACAGAGCTACGATCCAGATGCTTGCTGCCTCGATAACCGAGTGTGGTATTGGTTCGAGGAGAGAGGAAGCAATATTCATTTTCGTACCATGATTTCTGAAACACGCCGTTTCCCACCCGTTCGCTTGAGCTGCACGAACACATCGATGCTGGCACGCGCGTAATTGAGGATATCATTCCAGTGCAATCGGGCGCCAGTTTGGAGGACGAGTAGCGCGAGCTGCTCGATCGCCCGCATTGGTGAATTGGCATGAATCGTCGTCATCGAGCCGGGGTGACCGGTATTGACGCTGCGCAGAAAGGCAAGGACTTCGCGTCCACGAAGTTCGCCGAGGATGATCCGGTCTGGTCTCATGCGTAGCGCTGCAACAAGCAGATCTTCTGCAGTAAGCTGGGTTTCGCTGAGTGCACTACGTGCTGCGAGTAAGCCGACCGCATTGGCGTGAAGCAGTTCGAGTTCAGGCGTATCCTCAATTACGATTAGCCGTTCGTGTGCCGGAATTTCGCGTAGTAATGCGTTCAAGAATGTCGTTTTACCCGACGAGGTACCTCCAGACACCACGATGTTGCGCCGCGTGTGAACCGCATCGCGTAAGCATGTTGCCGCCTCGGCACTCCCGAGCATTGCAAAGTCCGTCGTATCTTTGAGATTAGCTTCTCCTTCCCGCAAATCATCATAGACGCCTGAGACGGCGTAGTCCTCGAGGGTAAGCCCCGCGGCAACGTGCTTGCGGATCGCCATCACTAGAGAACCACGTGTGGCAGGAGGAGACACGATCTGGACCCGCGCTCCGTCAGGAAGGCTGGCCGCGAGCAATGGGTACTCACGGCTAATGCCTTGGGCGCTCGCAGCGGCAATCTGGCGTGCAAGACGCATCAGAACCGGTTCGGTAAGAGCTGCGCAATCATGTCTATGGGTCTCACCGTGTAGCGTTTCCGTCCAAACTTCACCGGGACTGTTGATATAGATGTCGGTCACGTCGTCACGCGCGAGAAAGGGTGCGAGCGGCGCGAGAAAACTGTCCAGGTAAACACTGTACCGCATGGAACGTGTCAATTGTCGACTGTGGAAAAATCAAGATCATGAGCGACAAACACGGACAGACTTCTCCCCTGGTCGATTGTTAGTGTTGGCTGGACCTCGGTGGTCTGATCGCTAATTTTTGGCGTCGAGGCCGACGATAAAGATACGATAGTGGTATTGTTAGAGGCTGCTTTGGTGACTGCTTGTGTTCCGACGCCCACGCCAAGGTCGAGAACTGACTGAAGGATCGCGGAACCGAAGCGGGCGAAGAAATGGGTGTTGGTCTCGCCTTCGATGCCCGCTTTGCCGAGTGGATCGGCTGCAGGAGAGTCGAGATTGATGATCACTGCATCCGGGCGCATAAGCCGCGTCCAGACGACGAGGGCGCGGTTCTGTCCTGGCTTAATATCTGCTCCGTATTCACCAATGAGGCGGCTGCCGCGCGGAATGAGAATGCGCGTTCCATCAAATCCCATAATATCGCGTGAAACGATTGCTCGCACGGCTCCTGGCCTTGCGGAATCGACGGCACTTTCGAGCACAGCTGGTATTATGGTTCCTTTAGGAACCGTGAGCGATGGATTACTCAGCCGAGTTGCAAGAACACGGTCGTCGCTGTTCTGCAGGCGTAGGCTGGTATTGCTATGCGGTACTCGTGTGCTGGCATTGCTTTGCTGCGTACGTGTCCTGTACTCTGCCGGGGCGTCAGGGTCCCCTTCAAAATCATTTGAACCCCTTGACGAGTCTACGGAGAATGGTATTGACCGATTACCTGCCGCGCCTAGCTTCGGTGTAACGCTTAGTTTTGACACTGTTGCCGTGCGTGTTGCTGTGAGATTACTTTCCCCAGTGTTTGGTTCGTTCGATTCCGTATTTGGTTGCGGCGGAACGTCCGGTGTCGCATCTGTAAACCGGCTCGGCAGAGCAATTTGTGGTGGGGCAGCTATGTGGTCCCGGCTGATCGATGCCGGAATCGTAACGGATGGTATGGCCGCTGATATTCGCCTTGCATCGAGTGCCTGGAACAGGAGAACGCCGCCTATCACGAGTAACACCAGGAAAGCCCAAAAACCAAAGTTGCCGCCATTGGCGGTTCTCACTATCGGATGGATGCCTTCGGGAGGCCGTGGTTCGCGTGGCGTATTTGTTGGCATCAGCTTTTCTTCGGTAGGCGTTTTGCAACGGCTCTCGCGTCGTCAATGCGGAATACAAGCCTGGGATAAACACGATCGATTACGAAGAGATCATTCCGCATATAACCGGCAACAATTTCTTCTTCACCAGTCGGGCCGATCCCGAACACCGCGGGCAACACCTGGTTGGGATACCAGCCTATGAATGTCTTCGTCCCATCATCACTAACCTTTGCAGGTTGGACGATCTTATCGCCCGACAGTTTGTAGTCCCAAGCCCGTGTATTCTGTTCCGCTCTGCCCGAAAACTCTGTTTCGGTCGTCTCCGAAACAATGCGCGCTAAAACAGCGGCGGCAGGAGATCCCCCCGTTTCGAGGTCAAACCGATATTCACGGATGTTGGTCGTCACAACCAAACTAGCAGCGATATCGGGTCCCATTGGAGAAAGTATGATGGCTCCCGCATCTGCCGAAACGGCGGCGTGAACAACGTTGGAGTCCGAAACGATTACGCGTTTGACCCGCTCGCTCAAATCAAATACCAGCGTGATGTTTGCATCGGGAAATGCGATAACGCGAAGAGGTGTGTTTGGCTTGCAAACGATGAGTTGCAGCCGCGAATCATGGAGATTTGATACGCTAGTGGGTTGCGCCGCGGCTGGCGTCGACAGCATGCAAAGCGTCATGGTGAGTGCCACCAATCCTTTCATCTGGCTGGCGCTCCTGCAGTGTTTACTGCCGCAGGATGCTCTTCTGTTGCAGGTGGCGTTTCAATGTCCTTGCGATATTTTTCGACTTCGAAGCCAAGCGGGTTGATAAACCGATCTTCGGCGTTCATCTGTGCATTGGAATAATGGTATTTGACCACTGCCGCCCAATGGTCAACGAGCTGATGGCTGCTGCCTTTGTCGGTCTGGATCGTATCGAAGCGAACCAGCATGATCTGGGCCGAAAGCACCGATACACTTCGAACACGGACGTCAATAGTGGTGCTGCGGGAGAGCGTCGCCAGCGGGCTTTCGGGATTGCTGGCTTTCATTTCGGTGAAATAACGGTCGCGCGCTTCGCCAGCCGACCACAATGCGACCTTGCGATAGTTCTGCTGAAGCGTGTCTACATCAAAGCTTTCGCGCGCGATAATATATTGGACGAGGAACGAGCGCGTGAGCGCCTTGTCGGGAGTGATGGTCTGCTGATCGAGCGGTTTGAGAGCCTCGACATAGCCGGTTTGACGATCGACCAGCAACGTGTAGGGGACCTCGCGCTTCAAGGGGGTCAACAAAACCAGAGCAATCGCTTCGAGCAGTGCGACTGCCACGGCCGCGGCAGCAATGATCCAGGCAAGTTGATGCGAGCGCCGTTGCGTCGTCAGACGGTCTTGCGCCCAGCTATCTGCGGCTTGGTAGTAGCCGGATAGTCTTTCATTTTCCGATGCGCTCATGGTCGTGTATCCCTGTGCGACTGTGAGGGTAGGCTACGGCGCACATTACGGCGATAACTGCTGCCTAGTGCGCTATCAGCGACAGTATGAAAACGATCGGCATCACCACGACTTGGACTGTTGGGTATGCGATGGTCCCGTTCCTCCGAAAAAGCGTCTTCCCGTCGCGTCGCCGCAAGCATGCCTTGCCTCACTGTTTCCGCACGTAAATAGGCAGGTGCTCCTTGGCTTGGAGACAAGGAAGCCAATCCGTAAGGCGGTACATTGCTCTTGTTTTCGGCGCGCGAATGGAACCATGCCGGAAACGGCCAACTGTTCTGAAATGCGACCCGTGAAAGCAGTGCTAGAAGGCCGACCTCAGCAATCGCAAACGCCAGTGCGAGTGCGACCAGTTCGGTCGGTGCCGAAGGCGTGGAATAATTCATCTGGCGTCGGCTAAGAATGTCGGTTAGCCACGGCTCCATCAAACCGGCCTGTATCGCGAGCAATAGTGTCAGGCCAAGAGAGCCCAAAGCAGTTAGAACAAGCCCCCGAAACCAACCGGAAAAAAGACCGTAAGTTGCGTCAAACAACAACAGTCCGGCAAAAATCGGTGCCAGTGCAAGAAGCAATCCTGCTGCGATGCGTACAGTTGCTAGCGAACCGATCGTCGCACCAAGGAACAGCACGCGGCCCCATCCGAGGGCAATTTCGTCGCTAAGCGCGATACTTCGGAATGCATCAGGATTATCGTCAGGTCTTTCCTGTGCTCCGGCTTGGCGGCCAGTGCTAACAACGGTTAACGAAGCGATTTTGTCATCGATACCTTGTAACTGTTGGGCCAGTCCTTCTTGAGGGCTGCCAATCATTGCGGCAACTTCAGCGGGGCCATAAAGCACCGTGTCATAGGCAAGAACGCGATAAGCCGGCCAGTTCAACGCCAGCGTCATTGCGATCGCGATTTTGAGTATTGCGCCAATTGCGTCGGCTGCGCCAAGACGTTCACCGAATAATAGCCTGATGCCGAACAGCGCTATGAACAACGTGAGGAGTGCGGTCAGCAGTGTCGCCGCAGGCGAACCCGGTGTGCTAAGAGACTGAAAGCCAACGTTGCCGATCGTCTGCGCTTGGCAGTCTATGTGCGACAGCATATCGACCAAAAAGTGGTGACCGCTTGTGACGGCAGGGCAGGCCATTATGTCACTTTCTCCAGCAAGGAAGCCATCCAGGCGTCGGGTGTATAGCCGGTCTCTTCAACTAAGGCGTCGAATAGCCGTACCGTGCTTTCGCGGCCAGAAATGATTGCAAGAATTTCGCGTTCGCCCGACAGGTCAAGCCGCGCGACCACGCTTTCATTGCCATGTTTGATCAGAAAGCAATGTGAACTGTCTGACAGTGTACGCACCAATTCCAGTTCATGTTCGGTAAGCCCAAATCCATCAATATAGTCTTCTCTACGTGCTTTTGGGTTGATCATAAATATCTGTGTTGCAGCTTGCTCGATGATCGCGCTGCTGATCCGGCTCTCTAGTGCGTCCTGAGCGCTCTGCGTCACGAAGCCGACTACGCCGTTGCGCTTACGGATGGTCTTTTCCCAGTCCTTGATCCGCCGCACGAAGATCTCGTCATCGAGGGCCTTCCAGCCCTCGTCAACCACAACAATCGCCGGTGTACCGTCAAGCCGTTCTTCTACCCTGTGGAAGAAATAGAAAAGTGTTGGTGTTCGCGAGATGGGATCGTCCAAAATCGCGGTCATGTCGAACCCCACCGTTTCCACGGAAAGATCGGTCGCATCTCGTTCGTTATCAAACAACCAAGCGCGTTCTCCATCGCCCCACCAAGGCCTGAGCCGTGCGTACAAATCGCTAGCATGCGGGCGCGCATAGCCGCGGAACAGCTCAACCAGATACCGCAGCCGCCGTCGCGCGACCGGCTGTGCAAAATTGGCGTCGATCGCGTCGCGGATCAGCTCGCTCTCTGTGCTGTCGGTTCCGCCTGCGAGCAATGTTAGCCAATCGGAGAGAAACTGGCGGTTTGCTGCAGTGTCGGGCAGTTGCAGTGGATTGAGGCCAGAAGAGAATCCGGGACGCAGCCGATCATATTGTCCCCCAATCGCCCGTACGAAGAGTTCGGCACCGCGATCCTTGTCAAAAAAAACAATCCGAGGAGCAAACTTTCTCGCTTGGGCTAGCAGGAAGTTGAGAACCACGGTCTTGCCTGAGCCAGACGGGCCAATAATTGTGAAGTTACCAAGGTCATTCTGGTGAAAATTAAAGAAATAGGGGCCCGCCGCGGTGGTTTCAAATAGTGTTACCGCTTCGCCCCAGTGGTTACCATGTGCCTTGCCAACCGGAAAATTATGAAGGCTCGCAAGTCCTGCGAAGTTGCGCGTCGAGACCAGCCCTTGCCGCGCTATGTATTTAAAGTTGCCAGGAAACTGCGCCCAGAACGCAGGCTCCAGTGCGATATCCTCGCGCACCGAGTTGATACCAAGATCGGCTAGCAACGCGATCACCTCAGCGACATGGCTATTCAAAGCCTCAAGGTTCTCCGAGAAAACTGCGATCGTAGTGTGGTGCTCGCCGAAAGCGGCACGCCCGGCAGCCACTTCATCCTTGGCACGGAAGAGTTCATCACGCAGGCTCAGCGCGTCGTCTTCTGCCGATTTCATACGTCTGAGTGCCAGATTCATCCGCCCCAACGCTTCGGCGCGCTCGACAAAAGCGAAGCTCTGGCTTGTCTGCATCTCGAAGGGGAGCCGAAAGAGCTCATCAAACATGCCTGGCATCGTTTGGCCAGGATAGTCTTTGATTGAAACGAGAGCGGTGAATTTGCGTGGATGCTGTCCCGCCGCTCCGAGTTCCGCGGCGTCCTGACCAAAGCTGATCCGGCGCCACGGAAGGTGCAGTCCGATATCACCATGCGGCAGTGCCGCTGGTCGCATCTCGCCGTTGAACAGGCAAGAGAGGAATTCAAGTGGCTCGGAGCGGAAACCGCGCTTTGTTTCGTAGACAGTGAGCAGTCGCGGTGCATAGGGACTGAGCGCCGCCATCAGCGCTTCGCGCGCAGCGTCGAGCGCTCGTTTCTCTGCCGTATGGCTCGCCTCGTTCGGCGTTATCCCGCGTGCAAAAGACGTGCGCAGCCGATCGGCCCAACCTAACCGACCTTGCAGCGGACGGCGCAACAGCGTCACGAACAGGTCGTTCACATACATTTTCCTACCCGCCAACTTGGCCTGCCAGCGTTCGTCGAGACGGTGAGAAAATGCATCCGCAAAGCTACCTTCGAGTGCCACATCGACGCGGCGTCGAATGACATGGTGGTAGAGTGCAAAACGCGACGAACCGACTGCACGCAACATGGCATCGCGCAACTCGGCGCGGTAGTTGAGTTCACTGCTATCTGCAGTCTCGAAAAGTAGTCCGCCCAAATGCACTGTCTGCATCAAAAGGCCGCTGCGCGTTTCTAGGGTCACGTCGTCGACATGTCTTGCATAAGGCAAATGGGTACCAGCGGGTTTTTCGTGCCGGTGGAAATTGGGTTGGAAAACGAGGCGCTGCCACATCACGGCTGATACGAATTGCAATGCCAAAAGCGGTAGTTTCTGACGCGCGGACAATGGCGGACGCGTGCGATCCACAGGTCAAGAAAGCGTGGTTCACGCAAAGACATAAGCATGCCGACTACATGCACGACCACAGCCGCCAGTAGCACCTTAAGGCTTCTAAATATCAGGAATAGTTCTACCGCCAAAATCGCATTTATGACGAAAAAACTATAAGTAACGCCGGCAAACATCTGCGGCCGTGTTAGTGCGACGAACAATACTTCGCGACGTAGCCCCTCCATTACAAAAATCCTTTCTACTATTTGCCCGACCCGATGGGGCAATTGATAATGAACAACGATGACACAAAGATTGCATCACAATGTTGAAGGGCGCTCAATGCGATTGCGAGAGGTGCTTGCTCGCGACATTTGCCAAGCGTTGAACCGACAATCCTTTCAGTTTTGTGCCGTCACACTTGAAGGTCTGCGCTCACCGTTTTGGGGAGCGATCGTGTGATGAATAGGCAGAAATGCCGCACCTACTGCAGCAGCGCGGCCTTGCAGCCGGGATGCACGGATTGGGGGGATGGTGCGGGTACCCAGCCGCGTTTTCCACGATACTTCGTTCAGCTTTGTGGCAAGCGGAATCAAAACGCGATCGGGCAGTGTGCCGGAAATAACGATGGATGCTGGATCGAACCAGGCGATGCCGCTGAGAACGGCCAGTTCCAGCTGTTTGGCGGCGCGCTCGATCCAGGCCGCGATGATCTTCTTGTGCTGGTCGAGGTGTTTCTCAAGGTTGAACAGCGCGATGGGTCCACATCCCTTTGCTTGCAGTGTATGAACGAGGTCAACCGCCGAGGGACGCGGTTGGTCGAGGGGGTAGAGGACGCCGATTTCACCGGCATTGGCATATTCGCCAAGAAAAAGCTGGTCGCTGGAAATGCATCCGCCGCCCACGCCATGGCCGAGAAAGATCACAAGCATGCTTGCGCCTTTGCGGGTTTCCGACTGATAGAACTCGGCGATGGCGGCGCAATTGGCATCGTTCTCGATCCAGACCGGCCCGTCGAGCGCATCACCGAGCAGGGCCGAAAGATCGTGGGCGCGCCATGAATGCAGTCGTTGAACGGTGTGGCGTCGGCTAGGGATACCAACGGAAAAACCTGGCACGCTGACACCGAATCCGAGAAACCGTGCGTGGCGAAGCCTCAGATTGGCAGTAATGGCCGCAACTTCGTTCGCCAGCAATTTGGCAAACTGGTGGGGTGATCCTTCCTTCCAGGGGCAGCTTTTTTGTGCAAGCGGCTGGTTGGCGAAGTTGACGACACAGATATCGACCCACCCCGGATGGGTTGCAGCACCGATCGCATAGGCACCATCTGGGCGCAGAGATAACGGAATCGACGGTCTTCCGCGCCCGCTCGCCTGCGTCGCCGCTTCCGAAACAAGCCCCAACGAGATGAGTTCGCGCGACAGACGCGTGATTGTGCCGTTATTTATGTCAAGTAGCCGCGAAAGCTCGATACGCGAACGCGGCATGTCGATGCGCAACAATTGCAGCAGACGCTTATGATCGTCGGCAAGTTGAATTTCGGTAAAACCCGGCACGTGTCCTCCATTGTGCATAACGACTTTTGGAATCCGATAAAAATATTCTGCAGCAATAAATAAAATGACACAATAAGGGTGCCTGATCGTGGCAGGAAATATTTCAGAGCGAGCGTCGCGTCTGGCGCTGCGATTTCCACCGTTTTGGGCGGTTCAATGCGTGCATCGCTTTGTTCGGCAAAGCCTGTCGATCGGAGTGTATTTGATGAGAGGGACGAAATGCAGGGGGCGAACTCGATGACGCAGTGGGCTGGTCACTTGATTGCTGCCGCATTGGCAGTATTCGCAGGCGTGGCGCCGTGCGCGGCTCAAGATTCTGGTTGGAAGTCCAGCTACGGGAATTGCACAGCAGTGCAGAACACGCTTGATCAGAATATGAAGCAGATCATGACGCCCGGAAATGGACGCGTGTCGATCGCGCACCGTGGGACCTACTCGGTGCCTTTGTCCACTTCCTCGGTGCCGTATTTGGCGGAAAACACTATGATGGCATATCAATACGCCCAGTGTTTGGGATATCCCGGAGTGGAAGTGGATTTGAAGCTGACATCAGACGGTGTCCCGGTTATGGCGCATGATGTGAATTATATGAGATTCAGCACTTACGACGGAACAACGGACGGAAGCTTCGATCCAGCGGTCGGTGCGATGATTGATTATGAAGGCACAAAGAAGCGTGACTACGTAGGCTCCGCCCCAACAATCAGGAGTTTAAGCTGGTCTGCTCTGGCGAAGAATTTGTCTGGCTCGTCGGTGAAAACCTACGATTGGAAAGGACAGAAAAGATCAAACTTCAAGATTTCCGATCCTCAGTCGTACAGACTAGATTACATATTGAACTATGCCGCCAACCACGATGACCTGAAAAACGTCGTATTCGTTTTGGATATCCAAAATTACCCAACTCTAGCGGCAAGTGTTGCCGTTGTGGACAGGCTCAATGCCTATAACAGGGTGATATTTAAAGTCTGGAGTGAAGCCATACCGGGACGTAAATACGGTGATACAATGTTTATGCAAAATCCTCCCACTCCGAGCGGGTACAAAGGGCAATGGGTATACGCATTCAACACATATAATACGAGCACCAGTTCGGGTGTGTTGCAGGCCAAATATTGGGACGTGGTTTCCGGGGCCGAACAATACGCCACCGTCGACAATATTTTGTCCGATATCATGTTTATTTTTGCCGAAGATGGCAGTGATTCATTCGCGTTGGGAGGATTCGAGCTTGTTACGACCGGCAACGATACCAAAGATAGTAACGTCGTGGCTCTCCGAGATTATTTAAACAATATGAAATCGCAAGGTTACCACATAGGTCGGCCGTGGGGGGTGGTGCGCCTTCCGGACTATGTCAAGTCGAATTGCACATCCGATTGCGCGACATTCCCGAATGGAAACTATGCGGGTGGCGCGTGGTTCGTGGACTCTGCAACCGAAGCTTCGGCTTATGTGAGGCTCTCATCGATACCCGACGCATACCAAACCAAAAGACAGCTCTTCTGGAGTGGGCGATACGTCGAAGTCGAAGATGTCCGAGGCCGATATGCCAGCCACTTGAATTCCCCACTTCAGCGGCAGCAGTTCTTTTCTGCAACGAACGCAACCATTTCGGATTAAGTCGTCGCCATACGCCCCCCGATATTGGAAAGCCTTACGCCTTAGCCGGTATTTGTGCCCGGCACCAAATACAATCCATCAATGTGTCAACGGAGACAATGATATGACAGTCGGACGGTTCTTGAATGGTTTTCGCGGTTCGCTTTTTCGCATCTGCATGCAGTTTGTCGTGAGTGGGTTTGTCGTTTCATGCCCGAGCCAGGCAGGCTATTGGCTGCAGTATCAATGCGCCAGTTCCGTCAAAATAAAAACGGTCGAAATTGGAAACAACAGTTTAACGGATGCGAATGATCCGAACATCCGGAACTATATTGGGATAACCGTGTATAATCCAGTAAGTGCAATAACAACGAAGTTTACTACATACGGACTTGCTAACATCAAAGAAGGCCCCGAAGAGCGCTCGCTATTATCTGCCGCTCTGGCGGCGCAGGCGTCGCAAATGGATGTGACGGTGTACATCGCAGGTAACAGTGCATCAGAATGCTCGCCAACTGTCGGAACCAATAAGGACTGGGTACAACACTGGAGTGGTCTTGTGATCACTGCAAATTGACTGTGCTGAAAGAAGTGACTTCAGAACAATGCCAGCCCCAGTACGCAAAGTTGCGACTGGGGCTGCCCGCAACCGTCAAATCCATTTTCACAAATTAGTCGCCGGGTGCGGTTATGGCTTTGAACCGATGACGGGACATGCCATGCGTAATCTGACTCTGGGCGGAAAAATCGCTTATTCCTCCGGAAATCTTGGCAAGAGCGTCGTCTGGTCCACGCTGGAATACTTCTTCCTGTTCTTCATGACGGAGTTTTGGGGCGTCCCGCCGGTCCAGGCCGGTGCGATCATTCTTCTCACTCTGTTATGGGATGGCTTCTGCGATCCGATTCTTGGCTTTCTCGTGGAACGAACTCACACCCGTCTTGGCCGTTACGGACCATACTTGATCTTTGGGCCGCCCGCCTGCGCTCTTTCCTTCGTGCTTTTGTTCATCCGTCCTGGCTGGAGCCCTGAGGCGATGGTTTGGTATGCGGTGGCGAGCGGTATTTTGTTCCGGACCTGCTATGCCATTTGCGATGTGCCCCATAATGCATTGATGGCACGGATTTCGGCAAACAGCCGCGATGCCTCCTTGATTTCCGGGCTTCGCTATTTCTTCAGCGCCGCTGGCGCCTTGCTCGTCTCGTTCGCCGTGACTGTTCTGTTCGCCGCGAATAGTGAAAGCCAAAAATCGCATTTTCTGCAACTGGCGATGGTGTGCGGTGGAATTTATGCCGCGGCTCTGTGGCTGTCTTGGTTCGCCATCCGTCCCATGGACCGTAACTATGCCGAAGATGCCGAGCCGCTGCGATTGCGTCAGGCCGTAAAGATCATTGCCGCCAACGACCAATTCCTGCTTTTGCTGCTTCTTGCTTTGTGCCAAGCGGCATCTGTGCCGATCTTCGCCAAATGCATTGCCTATTATGCAAAATACGTCGTTGGCGATCAAAGCTGGACTGGGCTGGCATTGATGGTTTTTACATCAATGCAAGCCATTTCGATGGTGTTTTGGACCATCTTCGTCCGCCGCTTTGACAAGCGAACGGCTTTGTTCGTTGCCTACGGTTTAATGGCGGCGGGACTTGGCAGTTTCGCAGCGGCAAATCTGTTCGGCGGGTCAGAGCTTTTCGCGCTGACGGTGGTTGGTGTTGCTGTGGGCGGGATCAATATGGTCATCTGGGCGCTGTTGCCGGATGTTGTCTCGCATGGTGTCGCGGTGACGGGGCGCCGCATCGAGGCCTTGTCGACTTCGCTGTTTTTGCTGGTGACAAAGGTCGGCGTGGGATTGAGCGCGGCCTTCACCGGTCTGGCGTTCGCCGCAGCGGGGTTTGTGCCTTCGGCGCCGCCTCCCGACCGATTTGCCCAAGCACTGGTTGCGATCACATGCACCCTGCCGTTGTTAGGCATCGTCCTTTGTGCCGCGATCGCCTATCGCATTCGGCTTCGTCACTGCGAATACTCCGCCGCCTATGTGGCGACATGAATGTGAAGGCGGTCGGCGACAGATGCTATGAAAGCGTCATTTGTGTTCGCGTGTGGCCGCAGATTAAATGATGAAATCAATTTGTTTAGGGTGGTAGGGGTAAAGAATGATTGATCCACAAGGTTCCGACGTTCTAGTCAACGCGGTCAACTGGATGCAAGCAACGTTGCTGGGCACGGTCGCAACTACGGCCGCGGTTATTGCTGTGGCGGCGATCGGATTCATGATGCTCTCTGGGCGGATGAACTGGCGGCACGGCGCCGTTGTAATTCTTGGCTGCTTTATACTCTTTGGTGCCGCGAGCATTGTGGCAGGCATCCGTGCAGCGGCCTTGGGTGGCTAGTGTGATGCCCCACTAATGGCTTGATCTGCCCCCAGCAAATTGGATCGAATTGAGGTAGAGTTTTCCGGAGGCAGGCCACGCGAATTCAGGCCCCATTGGCTTGGTGGTATCACAGTTGGTATGGGGTTAGAGCGAGGGTAGAAAGCCCAATAATTACAACGCAAACTCAATCCCGTTGACCAGCGAGTGGGAGTGAGCGAGGGGCGTCGACTACGGCTTGCCGATCAACGACGCCAACGCGGCAGAGCCGCCTTGGCGTGCAGCGGCAAAAACGGAACCGGATTTCAGAACGGGCGGCGGCGCGGCTCGACCGCGGTGTCCGCTACGAGCATCAGCAGCAACAGCCCGAGAGGGATGGCCATCGCCCCCCCCAGCCGATGATCGCCCAAGACGGCGCCGATGCCCCAGCCGACGAGAAAGCCGACGCCCATTGCGCCGATCACCTTGAAAAGGGCGCGGACCGGGTGTGCGCCGGTCACCGCGACGGTGGCCAATACCCCGATGGCCGATCCGATGATCATGGCGATGGCTAGCGTATCGGTCAGGCAGGCGACCAGCCAACCGGCCAACGATCCGACCGCCATCGCCCCGGCCGCTTTCAAAACCGAGCGGACCGGATCGGTGCCGAACAACGCAATGGTGGCCAGGACGCCGATCGCCGCGCCGGAGGCCATGGCGATTGCCACTTCGTCGGTTACGGAAGCGATCAGCCAGCCAGCCAACGATCCCGTCATCATAGCGATGAGCCATTTCATGTCGCCGTCTCCACACTTCATGTCAGCCTACATGCGGTGCGTATGATACGTCTGCCGGGGGGAAAACGAAAGCGGAAGCTTTGCTTGGCACGCCTTCACCCATAAAAAAAACCGGGTATGAGTCGCCTATATCGTAGGCATTGTGCCGCTATCTGCGGCGAACGTATTATCCCGTGTTTGATGTACTTTTCGGCGGCCGCGCCGGGTCGTTCCGATCCGTCCGCCCGCCTATCGATTCCGAGGCAAAAAGCGCCGGCATGGTCCGCCGATAGACATCGGCCACATAGAAACCTAAATTGGCAGTGTTTTTTTGCCGGAACGGAAGAATCGCCGATGAAGACCGAAGAAGAGAAGATGCTGGCGGGCGAACCTTACGACGCCCACGGACCGGAACTGATCGGCGTCCGCAAGCGGATCAAAAGCATCCTGCACCGGCTCAACGTCGGCGAATATCACGCCGATACGATGCAGAGCATCGTCAACGAGCTGTGCCCCAATGCGGCGAAGGATCTGTATTTGGAGCCGCCGTTCTATTGCGACTACGGCAAGTACATTTATGCCGAAGAAAAGGTCTTCATCAATTTCGGCGCGGTCATTCTCGACGGCGGCACGGTCGGGATCGGCGCGCGTACCCTGATTGCGCCCGGCGTGCACATTTACACCGCCGAGCATCCGCTCGACATCGCAGAGCGCCGCGTGTGGGAAAACTGCAGGCCGGTCAAGATCGGCCGCGATTGCTGGATCGGCGGCCACGTCACCATATGTCCGGGTGTGACCATCGGCGATCGCAGCGTGATCGGTGCCGGTGCGGTGGTGGTGAAGGACATTCCGTCCGATTGTCTGGCCGTCGGCAATCCGGCGCGGGCGCTTAAGCAGCTCAACAAGGCGGAGGCGGTGTCGTGATCGCCGCCGTCTACGGCATCAAAAACTGCGACACCATGAAGAAGGCGTTCGCCTGGTTCGACGGGCACGGCATTCCCTACGAATTCCACGACTACAAGAAACTGGGCGTGTCTAGGGCCAAGCTGACGGCGTGGTGCCGCATCGCCGGCTGGGAAACCGTGTTGAACCGCAAAGGCCCCAGCTTCCGCAAACTGCCGGACGCCGACAAAGCCGACCTCACCCAGGCGAAGGCCGTCGCGTTGATGCTGTCGAATTTCTCGATGATCAAGCGGCCGATCGTCGAAGTGGACGGGACGTTGGAAATCGGCTTTGCGCCGGATCGCTATGCCGTGCGGTTCGGCGGCGCAAAATAGAACGCATTGCGACGATGTGGCATCCGGTTCGCCGCAAAAAATGCGCGGTAACAAGGAAATCTACAGCCAATTCCGGTTCCTTGCGACCGGAATTGGCTGTAGGTCCGCCATAACCGCTTCGATTGCAGCCTGGCTGCGCGGCGGGGGCTGCCATCGGCCTGATCGACGGCAAGTGGAAATCGGTCATCCTGTTCCACCTGCGCGACGGAACCTTGCGCTTCAACGAAATCCGCCGGCACTGAAGGTGTGGGGCGATGCCAATATCGGCCTCTACGGCAAACCAAGGGGCGCGGTCGGTGACCGTGCGGACCGGCGCATCCTTCGCGGTGTTGCGGAATGTTCGAAACCGGGGATGTTCCGTTTAAGGATGGGGCCGGTTTGGACATGAGCAACGGGCGCATAACCGGTTTCCGTTTTCACGCTTGTTGCGTTATTTTTCGTTCCCGTACGCGGGACTGCAAATCCTGCCGTCTTGGGGGCGGTACAGCGAAACGTCTTGGAGAGAAAATCATGAGAAATCCGTTTTTCGCCGCGGCGGCGCTGCTGCTTGCGGTTCTGCCGGCCGTCGCCGACGCAACGCCGCCATATACCATTGCGGTGCAGGGCGAGGCAAAATTGGCCGCCGCCCCCGACCAAGCCAGCGTCGAGGTCGGTGTCGTGTCTCAGAATGCGGAAGCTTCCAAGGCCCTGGCGGAAAACAGCGCGAAGATGGCCAAGGTGCTGGCGGCCATTCGCGCCTTCGGCATTAAAGATGCCGACGTCAAGACCGCGGATTTTTCCATCCAGCCGCGCTATGCCAAGCGCGTATCGAACGATTACGACGATACCGAGCCGCGCCCTATCGTCGGCTATGCGGTGACCAACAAGGTGATCGTCACGGTGACCGACCTGGCCAAGGCCTCCAAAATCATCGATACGGCGGTCGATGCCGGCGCCAACGACCTGGGACAGGTATTCTTCAGTCTTAAGGATGTTGCCAAGTTCGCCGACGAAGCCCGCCTTGAGGCGGTAAAAGCGGCCCGCTGCAAGGCCGAGGTGCTGACCAAGGCCGCACAGGTCGAACTGGGCCGTCCGGTCTCGATCACCGACAACCAAGCCAATGCCTACTACAACAATCGCGCCGGCACCAACCTCGAAACCGTTATCGTCACGGGTAAACGGATGGCGGCACCGATTCAACCCGGCCAGATCGAGGTTTCCTCGTCGGTGACCATCGTATACGAGATCAAATGATGGCGAGGCACCGATGCGCCCGGTGTCATCGGCTTTATTCGCGGCCGCACGACGAAAACATTCTCGCGATACGACTGACATGGACGGGAAACTGCGTTATTGCTTTGCCGGTTTCCCGCCGCTTAAAAGCCGTCGCGATACTTGATTATGCCGTCCGAAACGTCCGACCCGTCGTCTATAGATTTGGCGAAAGCAACCGATTTCTCCCTCGGTCGCATGCGCGTGCGCCCGTCGTTGCGGGAAATTCTCGTCGGCGGCCGGCGCGAAACGCTCGAACCTAGGGTGATGCAGGTGCTGGTCGCCTTGGCGCGGCGGCGCGGAGAAACGGTTTCGCGCGACGAGCTTTTCCGGTTGTGCTGGGAAGGCCGCGTGGTCGGCGACGACGCGATGAACCGCTGCATTTCGCGCCTGCGCCGGCTGGCGGGCGAGGGCGGCATCAAAATCGAGGCGATTCCACGCGTCGGCTACCGGCTGACCGAGGACGCTATGCCTCCGGCGGCCGCACCGGCGGAACCGGCCGCACCGGCGGAACCGGCCGCACCGGTCGCACCGGTCGCACCGTGGCACCGTTCGCATGCGGTGCGCTTTATCGCATTGGGCGTTGCGGTGCTGTTGACGATGGTGCTGGTCGTTTGGCAATTCTGGCCTGTCGGTGCCCGTCTTGCGGTGCGCTCCGTCGCGCCCGACCGCGTCGCCGTGCTCCCCCTCGAAGCGTTGAGCGCCGACAGGGACATCCGCTTCTTCGGCCAGGCGGTAGCCGAACGGATCGTCGCCGTGCTGGGCGACAATCAGGTGCTGGCAATATCGCCCGATCACAGCAAGGCGATGCGCGAAAACCGCCGCGATGCCGGCAGGATCGACGCCGATTTTGTGCTTGAAGGCACGGTACAGCGCGGAATGCGCGTCACCGTTCATCTCGACCGCGTCGCCACTAAAACCACCTTGTGGACGGGAAGCTTCGATCAAACGGCGGCGGGGCCGCTGGCACTTCAGGTCCAGGTTGCCGCCAGGACGGTCGATCAAGTCAATGCCGCGTTGCGGGCGCGCCGCAGCCTAAGAACGATCGGCGATGCCGCGCTAATCGTCTATCTCAAGGCCGAGGAGAATGCACGCATCGGCGGCAAGGACGCCACCATGATGCGGCACGATTCGATGCGCAAAGTGGTGGAACAGGCGCCGGATTTTTCGCTCGGCCATTCCGCCCTGGCGCTGTCGTCGGCGCAGTTGGCCATGTTCGTTACGGCAAACGAAGCCGGTCCTTTACGCGCCGAGGCCCGCGCCGAGGCCGACCGCGCCCTTTTTCTCGATCCCGGCAACGGCGAATCCTATCTCGCGCTGTCGATCCTTGCCGAAGACCCCGCCGAAGAGGAAGCGCTCTGTCGCAAGGGGCTGACGGTGGAGCCGGACGAGCCGACCCTCAACAGCAACCTCGCGGCGCTGCTCAATGCCGTCGGGCGGACGCAAGAAGCGTTGGCTCTGCAACAGCGCGCGGTCATGCTCGATCCGTTATCGCCGCGCAAGTCCAGCGCCTTGGCGATGTTACAGGCGCGAACCGGCAACGTTGCCGCCGGTCTCGTCACCGCCGAACGGGCGTACACCATGGCCCCGGACAATATCAGCGTGTGGTCGACCCGGTTTTTCGTTCTGATGTACGCCGGCAAGTTCGCGGAAGCCCGCGCCGTGCTGGACCGCTCGCCGGCCGTCGCCGGTCAGATTTCTCCTACGGTCTCTTCCGTGCTGCGTATTTATATCGACGCGCTTGACCGGAATACGCCGCACGCCAAAGCCGAGGCGATCCGCGCGATAAAAGCGGCGTTGGCGGACAAAACGCTTACGCCGCAGTCCTGGCTGATCGAGGTGCTTGCGCGCCTTGGCGACATCGACGCCGCCTATGCGGTTGCGGCGGCGGCGTATTCCCAGGACGGCGACGATGGGCGGCTGAAAACCCATTACGGTCCCGACACCGCCGAACTGATGCAACCGGCCTTGGCGTCCTTGCGCCGCGATCCCCGCTTTCTCCCGGTGGTGCGGAAGCTCGGTTTGTTCGCCTATTGGGCGGCGCGGCAAGACGGCCCGGATTTTTGCCGCAGCGAGCAGAACCCCGTGTGCGCGGCCATCGAGCAGGCTCGGCGGGAACGGGGGAGAAACCGCTGAACCGCCTCGTCCCAAACCGGTCATTCTCGCCTCAATGCCGGGCGACGGACGTATCGGGTCCGCCGTTCTTCTTGGCATAGGCACGCGACACGTGCGGCGCGCCCAGATGCGTAACCGCATCGCGCACGGCCTGCCGGGTACACAGCCGGAATTGCTTGTCGACGAATTCGGGATTGCTGCTGTAAAAGCGGTCGCGCTCCGGCATGATGCCGCAGGCGCGCCGGGCCGCCTTTTCGATCCGCCCCAGCATGATGGCGGCGTCTTGCGGGCGGTTGAGATCGAGGTCGCCGTAAGCGACGTCGGCGTTGCCTTCTACGATGGGCAGTCCGTTGATGCCTCGTGCGCCGCCGGCGGACGCCAGCGCCGTTAACACCGTCGTCGCGGCGATGATGGTCATGGTGCGAAACATGGTTTTTCTCCTGTCCTGACGCGGCCGCCAATCGGGCCGCAGGCAAGACAAGACGAGAAACCGGCGGATTTCGGCATGGGCCGGCGCCGACGGATCGCCGATGAAACGCCGATGGATGCCGATTATTCCGCCTGGGGGGCGGCGATCCTTTTGGGGGGCGGCGTATCCTGCCCCAGGCTCCACACCACCGTTACCTCCCAGGGCAGATCGACGATTTTTCCTCCGCGCATTGCCGGGCGGTAATGCCAGGTGGAAACGCATTTCTCCGCCGCCGCATCGAGCCGTGCAAAGCCGCTGCTCTGTTCCACAGCCACCTCGGCCACGGTGCCGTCGCTCAACACCTTGAAGGCGAGTTTCGTGGTCCCGGCTTCGCCGCGTTGGCGCGAAAGGGTGGGATAGGCGTTGCCGCAAGCGTGCGGTTTTCCGACGGCCGTGGGATTGGCGTCCGCGGCCGGTGCCGGCCGTTCCACGATCTGGCGTACGATCTGGGTTGGCGGCGTTTCGGGGTTGCCCCTCCACATTTCTGCCAGGTGCCAGAAAAACAGCAGCGACGAGCCCGCCGCCACTATCCCGGCGGTCAATACCGCGAGCAGATGCCTGTGGAAACGTTCGCTGTAAAATACCCCCGACGAAACGACGAAAATCAGAAACTCGATGACGATCATGCGAAGAAACGACCCCAAGCATGGCGATCGACAAACTATGAAGAGCCGACCCGGCGACGTCAACGCGGCCGCGGCGACCGTATACCCACAGTATGTTCATGGGATATTTTAGAACGTCCCCAATCGGCTTGCGCGCAACTGTCCGGCTGCTATTGTCGTCGCACAACCATACCGGGCCTTACCCTGGAGCGCTTCACACAAGAAGCGGAATCCGGTTTTCCGGCATGAAGCGCGACACAACAAGGAGTAGAGCATTTCCGTGTTTTTTCGTCGAACAATGACATGCTCTGGAAAACGCCGATGAACATCCACGAATATCAAGCCAAGGACATCCTTCGCGCCTTCGGTGTTCCGGTTTTGCGCGGGCGTCCGGCCTTCACCCCGGAAGAGGCGGTTGCCGCCGCCCGCGAACTGGGCGGACCGGTTTGGGTGGTCAAGGCGCAAATTCATGCCGGCGGCCGCGGCAAGGGGGGCGGGGTCAAGGCGGTCGGCACGCTGGCCGACGTCGAAAAGCAGGCACGCGCCATGCTGGGCATGACGCTGCACACCCACCAGACCGGGCCGGACGGGCGCCTCGTGCGGCGGCTTTACATCGAGGACGGTGCCGCCATCGAACGGGAGTTGTACCTTTCGGTATTGATCGACCGCGCGATCGGCCGCGTTGCCTTCGTCTTTTCCACCGAAGGCGGCATGGACATCGAGGAGGTGGCGAAAAAAACGCCGGAGAAGATCCACACCGCCCATATCGATCCCGTCGTCGGCTATTCCCCCTACATCGGCCTGCGCATCGCCAAGGCCTTGCACCTCGACGGTCTTGCCGCCAAGCAGTGCGGCCCGCTGATCGAGAGTCTCTATGCGGCCTTCGTCGCCAAGGACATGAGCCTTTTGGAGATCAATCCGCTGGTGGTCACCAAGGACGGCGAGCTGTTCGCGCTCGATGCCAAGGTCGCGTTCGACGACAACGCACTTTTCCGCCATCCCGATATTGTCGCCTTGCGCGATCTGGCCGAAGAAGACCCGGCGGAAATCGAAGCCTCGAAATTCGATCTGTCCTACATCAAACTCGGCGGTACCATCGGCTGCATGGTCAACGGCGCCGGCCTGGCGATGGCGACGATGGATATTATCGAGCAAAGCGGCGGCAGCCCGGCGAATTTTCTCGACGTCGGCGGCGGGGCGTCGCGCGAGAAAGTGACCGAGGCGTTCAAGCTCATCCTCTCGGACACGCAAGTGAACGGCATTCTGGTCAACATTTTCGGCGGCATCATGAAATGCGACATCATCGCCGACGGCATCGTCTCGGCGGCCAAACAGGTGCATCTGAACGTGCCCCTGGTGGTTCGGCTCGAAGGCACCAACGTCGAAAAAGGCAATAAAATATTGGCCGAATCCGGTCTTCCCATCGTTTCCGCCGACAACCTCGCCGACGCGGCGGTGAAGATCGTCGCTGCGACGAAGGAGGCGGCGTGATGTCCATTCTCGTCGATAAAAAAACCCGCGTGATCTGCCAGGGCTTCACCGGCCAGCAGGGCACCTTCCATTCCGAGCAGGCGATCGCCTACGGCACCCAAATGGTCGGCGGCACCTCGCCGGGCAAGGGCGGCACCATCCATATCGATCTGCCGGTGTTCGATACCGTGCGCGAGGCGCGCGACGCCACCGGCTGCACCGCCAGCGTGATCTATGTGCCGCCGCCGTTTGCCGCCGATGCGATCATCGAAGCGATCAAGGCCGGCATTCCCCTGATCGTCTGCATCACCGAAGGCATTCCCGCGCTCGATATGGTGAAGGTGAAGCGGGTGCTGGAAGGATCGCCCTCGCGTCTGATCGGTCCCAACTGCCCCGGCGTCATCACGCCCGGCGAATGCAAAATCGGCATCATGCCGGGCCATATCCATAGGAAAGGCCGCATCGGCGTCGTTTCGCGCTCCGGCACTCTGACCTACGAAGCGGTGGCGCAGACCACCGCCGTCGGCCTCGGCCAGTCGACTTGCGTCGGCATCGGCGGCGATCCGGTCAAAGGCACTGATTTCATCGACGTGCTGGAGATGTTCCTGGCCGATCCGCAAACCGGGGGCATCGTGATGATCGGCGAAATCGGCGGCTCGTCCGAAGAAGACGCCGCCGACTTCCTCAAGCATAGCCGAATCAAAAAACCTGCCGTTGGGTTCATTGCCGGCACTGCCGCCCCCAAGGGGCGGCGGATGGGGCATGCCGGGGCCATCGTATCCGGCGGCAAGGGCGATGCCGCCTCCAAGATCGAAGCGATGAAATCGGCCGGTATCGTCATCGCCCCCAGCCCCGCGGCTATCGGTTCGACCATGTTTGAGTTGATTAATGGGTAGCGATGCTATTACCGGTTGCGTATTGGCGTCGTTAACCGCACAAATGGCTAAGTCGAGTGCGAGACAGGGTTTCGTCTAGCCGCGATGTGGAGAAGGGTGTAATTATAAATAGTCTAATTATAATGCTCTGCATCGACACGGTTTCGCCGTTGAACCGATGCCTCGGGGAATCCGGAAAATGACCAGTCAACCGCCCGCAACGCGTTTTTCCAACGCCCTGTTCTCCGAAACGGCGCATCTGTTCGGCGCCAATGCCGTCTATATCGAAGCGCTTTACGCCCGCTATCTTGAAGATCCGTCGTCGGTCGAACCGGGCTGGGCGGAGTATTTCGCCGGCCTCGGCAAGCCATCCGGTCCGGCGCCGTTCTGGGCGCGTGCCGCCGACCGCCCGGTCTCGCGCGACGAGTTGACCAGCGCCTTGACCGGCGTCGCGCCCGCCCAAACCGTCGCCGATGCGCGCGAGGCGGCGCGCAATTCGGTGCGTGCCATCCAGTTGGTGCGCGCCTATCGCGCCATCGGCCATTTCGAGGCCGATCTCGACCCGTTGAAGCTGACGCCGAAAACGGCCCATCCGCAATTGGACCCGCTTGCGCACGGTTTTGCCGAAGCCGATCTCGACCGGCCGGTATTCCTCGACGGCGTTCTCGGCCTGACGAGCACCACCCCGCGGCGCATGGCGGAAATCCTCAAAAAAACCTATTGCGGCAGGATCGGCTACGAATTCCTCCACATCAACGACGCCGAACAGAAGGACTGGCTGCAGCGCCGCATCGAAGGGCCGGACAAGGACATCCATTTCACTCTCAACGGCAAGAAAGCGATTCTTGCCAAGCTGATCGAAGCGGAGGGGTTCGAGAAGTTCTGCGCCCTGCGGTTTCTCGGCACCAAGCGCTTCGGCCTCGACGGCGGCGAATCTATGATCCCGGCCCTGGAGCAGATTATCAAGCGCGGCGGCCAGATGGGGGTGCGCGAGATCGTGCTCGGCATGGCCCATCGCGGCCGGCTCAACGTGCTGGCCAACGTGCTGGCCAAACCCTATCGCCAGATCTTCCACGAGTTCCAGGGCGGCAGCGCCAATCCGCTCGACGTGCAAGGGTCGGGCGACGTCAAATATCATCTCGGCGCCTCCTCCGACCGCGCCTTCGACGGCAACCATGTGCATCTGTCGCTCACGCCCAATCCCTCGCATCTGGAGGCATCCGACCCGGTGGTACTCGGCAAGGTGCGCGCCAAGCAGCAGCAGTTGGGCGATACCGCGGGCCGCGAAACCGTGCTGCCGCTTCTCCTGCACGGCGATGCGGCGTTCTCGGGGCAGGGCGTGGTCGCCGAATGTTTCGCCATGAGCGGCACCAGGGGCTTTCGCACCGGCGGCACCATTCATTTCGTCGTCAACAACCAGATCGGCTTCACCACCGCGCCGCAGCATTCGCGCTCGTCGGCCTATTGCACCGATCTGGCCTTGATCGTGCAGGCGCCGATCATCCACGTCAACGGCGACGATCCCGAGGCGGTGGTACACGCCGCGCGCATCGCCATCGAATTCCGCCAGATGTTCCACAAGGACGCGGTGGTGGACATGTTCTGCTATCGCCGCTTCGGCCACAACGAGACCGACGAGCCTTCGTTCACCCAGCCCCTGATGTACAAGGCGATAGACGCCCATCCCACCGCGCTCGACATCTATGCCAAAAAGCTGATCGACGAAGGCTCGATCCTCGAGGCGGACGTGCGCGCGATGATCGACGCCTTCCATGCGCGGCTCGACGAGGAATTCGAGGCGGCCAAGACCCATCATCCGGCCAAGGCCGATTGGCTCGATGGCAAGTGGCAGGGCTTCGCGCCCGCGCCGCAAGGCGATCGGCGCGGCGATACCGGGGTTGCCAGGGAAACCCTGCTCGATGTCGGCCGGACGCTGACCCATATTCCCAACGGCTTTACCGCCCACAAGACGGTGATCCGCCAGATGCAGGCCAAGGCGCGGATGTTCGAAACCGGCGAGGGATTCGACTGGGCCACCGCCGAGGCGCTGGCCTTCGGCACCCTCGTCAAGGAAGGCTATTCGGTGCGGCTGTCGGGGCAGGATTCCGGGCGCGGGACTTTTTCCCAGCGCCATTGCGTGCTGGTCGATCAGGAAACCGAAACGCGTCACGTTCCTCTTGCCGACGTCTCCGACAATGGGGCGCATTTCGAGATCGTGGATTCGCTGCTGTCGGAAGAGGCGGTGCTCGGCTTCGAATACGGCTACTCGACCGCCGAGCCGGACACCCTCACCCTGTGGGAAGCCCAGTTCGGCGATTTCGCCAACGGCGCCCAGGTGATGATCGATCAGTTCGTTACCTCGGGCGAGATGAAATGGCTGCGCATGTCGGGTCTGGTTCTGCTGCTGCCGCACGGCTACGAGGGCCAGGGGCCGGAGCATTCGTCGGCTCGCCTGGAGCGCTATCTGCAGCTTTGCGCCCAGGACAACATTCAGGTCTGCTGTCCCACCAGCCCGGCGAACTATTTCCACGTCTTGCGCCGCCAGTTGCTTCGCAATTTCCGCAAACCCCTGGTTCTGATGACGCCCAAGTCGCTGCTGCGCCACAAGCGCTGCACGTCCTTTCTGAAGGATTTCGAATCCGCCAACAGCTTCCATCGCATCTTCCGCGACCGGGCGGAAAGCGTTCCCGGCGCCACCGACGTGACGCTGGCCCCCGACGGCGAGATCGAGCGGCTGATCCTGTGCTCGGGCAAGGTTTATTTCGATCTGATGGAAGCGCGCGAAATCTACAAACAGGACAAGGTGCAGATCGTGCGCCTGGAACAGCTCTATCCGTTCCCCGAGGAACCCTTGATGCATGAAATTGGTCGTTTCCCCAAGGCCGAGGTGACCTGGGTGCAGGAAGAGCCGAAGAACCAGGGCGCCTGGACTTTCGTGCGCCCGCGCATTCAGGATATGCTGACGAAGATTTCCGGCTTCTGCCGCTGCCCGCGTTACATCGGCCGGCCGGAATATGCCTCCACCGCCGCCGGTTTGATGAGCCGGCATAAAGCCGAACTGAAAGCCTTACTCGAAGAGGCGATGACATGAGCACGGAAATCAAAGTCCCCGAAATGGGCGAATCCGTTTCGGAAGCCACCGTCGCCCGCTGGTTCAAGCAGGTCGGCGATGCGGTCGTGCGCGACGAGCCGCTGTTGGAACTCGAAACCGACAAGGTGACGGTGGAGGTGCCGTCTCCGACCGACGGCGCATTGGAACGCATCGACGTCGATAACGGCGGCACGGTTACCGTCGGCGCCGTTCTCGGCGCGGTGAACGAGGGCGCCTCGGGCAACCCGACGCCGGTCATCACCAACAATCCCGAAGCGGTGTCGCCCAAGCGCGAGGCCCCGCAGGCGCCTACGCTGCTCGCTTCGCTGGACGGCGCCGCGCCGCCCGTGTCGCCCGCTCCGTCGGTTCCGCGCCAGGTTCATCCGTTGGAAGAGCGCGTGGCGATGAGCCGCCTGCGCAAGACCATCGCCCAGCGCTTGAAGGAATCGCAGAACACCGCCGCCATGCTGACCACCTTCAACGAGGCGGACATGAGCGCGGTGATCGATTTGCGCACCTCGTACAAAGACGGCTTCGAGAAGCAGCACGGCGTCAAGCTCGGGTTCATGAGCTTCTTCGTCAAGGCCTGCATTGCGGGCTTGAAGGATTTTCCCGCCATCAACGCCGAGATCGACGGCGACGACATCGTCTACAAGCGCCATTACGACATCGGCGTGGCGGTTTCGACGCCGCGCGGTTTGGTGGTGCCGGTGGTGGCGGGCGCCGACAAGCTGTCGCTCTCCGGTCTCGAAAAGGCCATCGCCGACTTGGGCGCGCGCGCCCGCGACAGCCGGTTGAGGATCGAAGAGCTGATGGGCGGCACTTTTTCCATCACCAACGGCGGCGTGTTCGGCTCGCTGTTATCGACGCCGATCCTCAATGCGCCGCAGGCCGGCATTCTCGGCATGCACAAGATTCAGAATCGCCCGGTGGCGGTCGACGGGCAGGTCGCGGTCCGCCCGATGATGTATCTGGCGCTGTCCTACGATCACCGGCTGGTCGATGGCCGCGAGGCGGTCAGCTTCCTGGTGCGGGTCAAGGAATGCCTGGAAGACCCCCGCCGCATGCTGCTGGATTTGTAGCAGCGCCGTTTCTCCTTCGCCTCGCATCCGCTCGGCACTTCCCCCGCTGCCGCGGGGCAACGCAAATTATTTCCCTCCCAAGAACGCCCCGATTTCCCTGACCGCCTCGGCCAGGCTGCAGCGCGACACCGGCGTGTCGGGAGGAAGGGCGGATAAAAGCCGGGTAGGTGTGGCGCCTTCCAAAATCACGAAGCACCCCTTATCGCTCCGTCTACGGATCAAACGGCCGAACGCCTGCTTTAGGCGCAGCCGGGTGATCTGGTCGTCGAACCCCTTGCCGAACCGGACGCGCCGGGCCTTATGCAGGATCGTCGGCTTGGGCCACGGCACCTTGTCGAACACCACCAGCCGCAGCGAACGCCCTGGCACGTCCACCCCGTCGCGCAAGGCATCGGTGCCCAACAGGCACGAATTCTCCTCGCTGCGAAACAGATCGACCAGCGCCCCGGTATCGAGTTTATCGACATGCTGGGCATAGAGCGCCAATCCCGCTTCGGCCATCGGCTCCTTGATCCGCGCCTCGACGCCGCGCAAAGTGCGGATGGCGGTAAACAGCCCGAGCGCCCCGCCGCCGGAAGCCAGAAACAATTCGCGGATCGCCGCCGACAAGGCATCGGCATCGCGCCGGTTGACATCGCCGACGATGAAGACGCGCGCCTGCTCGCCGTAGGCAAAGGGCGAGCCGAAGCTGGCGCGCTTGGGCGGTTCGGACAAATGCTGCGCGCCGGTGCGCAACTCCGCCGCCTGCCAATCCTCCTCGTTCGCCGCATCGCGCAAGGTTGCCGAAGCGATCAGCGCCCCGTGCGCCTTGACCAGAATTTCCTCGGCGAACGGTTTCGACGGATCGACGAAGCGCCGCTCCATCGACACGTCGCGGTCGCGGCCGTCTTCGCGGGAGATTTCGAACCAGTCGCAGAAATCCTCCGCCACCACGCCACCGGACAAATCGTCGAGCATCGCCATCCAGGCCGGCAGCATTGCCTTGGCGCGCCGCTCGATGCCGTTCGCATGCGCCTCGATCCGCGCCCGCGTCGACGGCTCCATTTTGGCCGCGTCGGCGTTGAGCTTGGCGCGCAACGCCACGGTCAGGCGCGACAGCGGCACCGCGATGCGCCGCAACGCTTCCAGCAATTCCTCCGCCGCGGCGATCAGATCGGGCCCGGCCGGCTGGGTTTCCGCCTCCAGCGAATAATGCGCATCCCAGCCGTCGCTTCGCGCCGTCACATGGGTATGCACGGCGGACAAAAACGCCTCGCCCGGTCCGCGCGGGGCGACCATGCGGCCGAGGAAACCTTCGCCCGCCAAGGCACCGGCGGCAGCCACCGCTTCGTCCAGCATGTCGCGCATATGGACATCGTCGGCGAGAAAATCCTTCAGCCGGTCTTCGAGGCCGCGCGCCCGGCTCGATCGGCCTTCCGGCCCGCGCAGCCAGCGGCGCAAATCGCTCATCTCCTGTGCCGACAGGCTGGCGGAAAACCCGCTGTCGGCGGCATCGAACAGATGATGGCCTTCGTCGAACACGAAGCGTACCGGGCGGGCGGCGGTTTCCTCCTCGTCGCCATCGCTGCGGGCGATCACCAGTGCGTGGTTGGCCACCACGATCTCGGCTTTGCGCGCCCGCCGCGTCACCTTCTCGATGAAGCAGACGCGATAATGCGGACAGGCGGCATAGATGCATTCGCCGCGCCGATCCGACACCTCGCGCAAATCGAGATGGGCGGCGAGGAAGGCGGGAAACGCGGCGCCCGACATGTCGCCGTCGGGGGTGGCGCGCACGAAGCGGGCGATCAGCGCCAGCGCCACCAGCTTCTGCCCGCCGGCCAGCGCCCCGCGCTTCAGGGCTTCTTCGAAATTGAGCAGGCAGAGATAATTCTCGCGGCCCTTGCGCACCACCGCCTTGGCGCGGCGCGTGTCGGGATCGGGATAGAGCTTGGCGATCTCGTCCATGATCTGACGTTGCAGATTGCGGGTGTAGGTCGAGATCCACAGACCCGGCCCGTTTTTCGCCGCCCACAAACCCGCCGGCGCCAGATAGCCCAGGGTCTTGCCGATGCCGGTGCCCGCCTCGACCAAGGCGATCTTCGGTGCGCCCTCGCGCTCGCGCGGGCTAAACGCGAAGGCGGCGGCATCGGCGAACTGCATCTGTTCGGGGCGGTTCTCGCCGTCGCCGATCAGGGCGGCGAGGCGGGCGCGGGTTTCCTCGGGCGAAACCGGCTGCGACCCGGGCTTGCCGGGCGGCGGGGCGTCCTCCCATTTCTTCAATGTCTTCCACACGTCGAAACCGGCCAGCGGCGCGGGCTTGCGCTCCACCGGCCCCAGCTTTTCCAGCAGCGGTTCGGCCCAGCGCCACGACTTGCGCAATTGCTCGGCCAAAAGCCGCATCTGTGCGCGGTCGGCTTCCGGGGCGGCGGCCGCCTCGTCGAGCAATTTCAGCGCCGCGTCGCGAAGGCTGAGGGCGCGGGCTTCGTCGTCGGGCGCGGGCGGCAAACCCAGAGCGGCGGCGATGCCTCCGGCGCTGGGGGTGCAAGGCGTGGCCGGATGGACGAAGGCGAACAGTTCCAGCACGTCGTACAGCGGCCGCGTCACCGATGCCTTTAAGCGCCCGCCGACGAAGGGCGCATGCGCCACCAGCACCTCGCCCTTGCGGAACAGGGCGGCGGCCTCGGGCAGATCCGCCAAGCGGCAAGCCCCGCCTTGGGCGAGGATGGCGTGGGTTCCCGAGGGCACCAGGGCGGGCAAATCGGCGACGTTCATGGTCTTGGTTTAGCCATTGCCGCAGCGGAACGAAAGGAGAATAGCCTCATCCGGCGAAGCGTTGACGCGCAAGCCCCCGACGCCTAGCTTCCGGCCCTCCCGAACCGTCACGAAAGGTATTTTGTCCGCTATGTCCGAATTGCCGCATCCGTCGTGCGAAATCGCCCTCAACGCCCGTGCCTGGCCGTTCGAGGAGGCGCGCAAGCTGCTCAAGCGGCTGGAGCGGTTGAAGAAAACCGAGGTGTTGTTCGAGACCGGCTACGGCCCGTCCGGCCTGCCGCACATCGGCACCTTCGGCGAGGTGGCGCGCACCACCTGGGTGCGCCGGGCGTTCCAGGCGATGAGCGACGTGCCGACCCGGCTGGTGGCGTTCTCCGACGACATGGACGGCTTGCGCAAAGTTCCCGACAACGTGCCGAATAAGGAGATGCTGGCGCAGCATTTGGGCAAGTCGCTGACCGAGGTGCCCGATCCGTTCGGAAAATTCCCCAGCTTCGGCGCCCACAACAACGCGCGTCTGAAGGCATTCCTCGACCGCTTCGGCTTCGAATACGAATTCCTGTCGGCCACCGATTGCTACAAGTCGGGCAAGTTCGACGCCGCATTGCTGACCGTGCTTCGCCATTACGAGAAGGTCAAAGCCATCGTGATGCCGACCCTGGGCGACGAGCGGCAGGCAACCTATTCGCCGTTCCTGCCGATTTCGCCCAAGACCGGCATCGTGCTGCAGGTGCCGATTTTGGCGACCGACGCCGCGGCCGGCACCGTCACCTTCGAAGAGATGGGCGAGCGCATCACTCTGCCGGTGACCGGCGGCCATGTGAAGCTGCAATGGAAGGCCGACTGGGCGATGCGCTGGTTCGCCATGGGCGTCGATTACGAAATGTCGGGCAAGGATCTGATTTCGTCGGTCGAGCTGTCCTCGAAGATCGTGCGCGCTTTGGGCGGCACCCCGCCCGACGGCTTCAACTACGAACTGTTCCTCGACGAGGCGGGCCAGAAGATTTCCAAGTCCAAGGGCAACGGGCTGTCGGTCGAAGAGTGGCTGACCTACGGCTCCGAGGAAAGCCTTGCCTTGTTCATGTTTCAGAAGCCGCGTGCCGCCAAGCGGATGTATTTCGACGTCATTCCCAAGGCGGTGGACGAATACGCGGCGTTTCTGGAATCCGTGCGCGCCGAAACCGATCCGGCCAAGGCGCTGGAAAATCCGGCTTGGCACATCCACCACGGCAAGCCGCCGGCCGAGACCTATCCGGTCAGCTTCGCGCTGCTGCTCAATCTGGTCAGCGCCTCGAATGCCGACCGGCCGGACATCCTGTGGGGCTTCATCAAATCCTATGCACCGGATGCCTCGCCCGAAAAGAACCCCGGTTTGGACAAACAGGTCGGTTTTGCCATCCGCTATTACGAAGACTTCGTGCGGCCGACCAAACAATATCGCGCCCCGACCGAGCGGGAACGCGCGGCGCTTCTCGAATTGGCGCAGGTGCTGCGCGGGCTGGGCAACGAGCGCGACGGGGCCAAGGTGCAGAACGAGGTCTACGAGGTGGGCAAGCGCCACCAGTTCGAGCCGTTGCGCGATTGGTTCAAGGCGCTCTACGAGGTGCTGTTCGGGCAAAGCCAAGGCCCGCGCTTCGGCTCGTTTGCCGCGCTGTTCGGCTGCCTTGAGACCGCGGCCATGATCGAGAAGACGCTTGCCGGAGATGCGAACCCGCCGGCATGATGCGGGCGCTGGTCTTCGCGCTGCTGCTGGTCTCTTCCGCCTATGCCGACGATCCCGCCCGGCTGATCGCCGCCGGAAAATACGACGAAGCGATTGCGGCCGGTTCGGCCCAAAACACCGCGGTCGGGTTTTCCCTGGCGGCGCGCGCCGCGCTGACCGATGATGTTTCGCGCAATACGCCCTGCTTGGCCTGTCTGGAACGGGCCGAAGGGTTTGCCCGCCGCGCCGTCGCCGCCGATCCGAATTATCCGGAAGGGCAGATCGACCTGGCGGTGTCGCTCGGCCTTAAAACCCATATCGAAGGCATCGTCGTCGCCAAGCTGAGCGGATACCCGGAACAGGCCAGGCGCGCGATCGATGCGGCGCTGGCGGCCGAGCCGGGAAACCTATGGGCCTTGGCCGCGCGCGGCGGCTGGAATCTGGAAATCGTCGGTCATGCCGGCACCGGTTTGGCCGATCTGTTGTACGGGGCGACGATCGCCAAGGGGATGACGGCATTCGCCGCCGCCTTCAAAACGGCACCGGACAACATCGTGCTGCGCTATCAATACGCGCTCACCCTGGCCGATTGCGACAGCGCCCGCTTTCGCGACGAGATCGACGATGCGCTGGGCCGGGCCGCGAACGGCAAAGCGGACACCGTGTACGAGCGCCTGGTGCAGACCCGCGCCGTCGCGCTGATGGATTTGATCAAGCGCAACGATACCGCCGGTTTCAAGGCACGGGTAAAATATTATCAGGGGTATCCGTGAGGCGCGCGAGCGGAATGACTTTTTCTCCCTTCATGGATGCGTTATTCTCGGTTCGAACGATCGAGAGACTGCCATGGCCAATCCGCCGACATACGGACCGTATCATGCCAAAAACGCCAACCTGGCGGGTTCGTCCTTCAATGGCGTAAATTTGACCGGAACGGATTTCAACGACGTGAGCCTCAACCGCGCCCGGTTTCACAATGTCGACTTGCGCGACGCGACGCTGAGCGCGGCGCAGATCGGCGGTGCCGTTTTCCGTCACATCGGTCCGCCGCCGGGAACGAACGAAACGGAGGCGCGCCCGCGGCCGGTGACCTTCGATCGGGCGATGCTGTGCGACAGCCGGTTTCTCGAATGCGATTTGTCGGGCGTCGCGATCGAGCGCTGCGATATCGCCGGCATGACCATCGAGGGGATCCCCGTTGCCGATCTTCTGGCGGCGTACCGCAAGGCGTGACGTTGCCCCTACGGTTGATCCGATTTAGAGCGTTTCACAGAAAAAGCGGAGCCGATAGCGCCAGCGTAGTTCGGCGAGATTCCGGTATGAAGCGCGACAAAACAAGGAGTTAGAGCATTTCAGTGTTTTTTCCCTAAACAAGGAAAAGCTCTGGCGAGCACCGTCCCCATTCGGTCGCCCGCGCATACGGAGAATTAAGCATCCTTGGCGTAATATTAAGAAATATCGACGTCGAGGATAGTATGGCGGCAGTAGAAAACGAAAGGTTGAGCCTTACCGCCCCGGTCCGTCGCGGTCGTCTAAGGCCGTCGGCAATGCGCCGTTTGCTTTTTTGTATCGCCGTCGGCCTAAACGGCGGCTGAGCCATGCCGGTAAAAAACACCTTCTTTGCCTTGTTGCGGCAATCGTTGACCTCCGGGCATTTCCGTAGCGCCGGTGCGCAGTTCATGGGTGTTGCACTCGTCCTGCTGCTTTCGGGCATGGTGATGCTGGGGTCGGACATCAACGCCCTGAACGGCCATTTCCGGCAAGTGCTTCTCACCACCAACGTGTTGGGAGAACTCGACAACATCGAACGGGAAAACGTCGGCATCGAACATTCGGTGCGCGGCTTGGCGCTGACCGGCCGCCCCGAATTCACCCGCTATTTCGTCATGCGCCGCAACAATCTTCGGTTCTCGATCAAGGCGCTGAATACCGTCGCGGACGATTGCCGGCTCGACAAACGGCAAATCCGCTCGATCGACAAGATGCTGGCAAAACGGCTCGCCGCGCTCGAACCCTACGCCTTCGATCCCAAGCGCGCACAAACGGATGTCGCCCGATTGATCGTCGATCCGGCCTTTCGCAACTATCAGCACCAGACCGACCTGATGGTGACCGCCATGAAACGCGAGACGACGCGCATTCTGATGGCCGAGCAGGAAGCCACGCGGCAAAAGCTTAAGGAAACCTACCGGGAAGCGTTCACCATCGTCGCCATCGCATTCCTGCTGTCGGCGTTGGGACTGTTTCTGAATTTCAGCGGGCCGTCGGTCCGGTCTCGTCGCAAACCCGAGTAAGCGCCGATCGGCACGATGGTGCGATGCGCGCCGTGGGCGGCAACCGAAGCTACTTGCCCTGCAGCAGATCGTCGGCCTTGCCGTTGAGCTGTTTGGTCAGGGCCGGGGCGCCGCCGGCAAGAAGTACGGCGGCATATTCCGACCTGAGCTGGGTAAGCTGGCTGACGAAGCCTTCGAGATAGATGTCGAAAATCTTCCAACCGCCGTTCGATTGATGCAGGCGGTAATTGAAGGTGACGGTCTGGCTTCCGGTCATCTTGCTCATCACCACCTTGTCGGTGCCGCGCGCCTTGGCCGCCGGATCGACGACGAATTTTTCGCCGCCGTAGCCGTCGAAATTGCTGGCGTACTCGGCCACCGTTTTGCGGGTGAACGCGTTCAGAAGATCGCCGCGTTCCTTGTCGGAAAGGCTCGCCCACTTGGTGCCGACCGCCGCGCGCAGCATGCTGGCAAGATCGAAGCTCTTTTCGACCGCCGGCTTGAGCTTCTCGTAGCGGCCCTTCACCCCGAGCGCCTTGGCATGCTTCATCGAATCGAGCAGCGTGTCGTAGAAGCTCTGCACCGGCTGCACTGCCGGATCGGGCGCATCGGCATAAGCCGGCGCAACGCAGCAGAACGATAGAATCGCCAACGCTGCGATGCGGCTTGCGCGCAGCCAATCATACATTTTGTTCATGTCCGTACGGCTCCGTAATGGTTGCGACGACTTTATCCCCGGTTGCAGGCGGAATAAACGATCCTTCGCGTAAGGTTTTATTTCTCCCGGCCGATCAGATAGGGCGGCAGAGCGCGCAACGGCTCGGCCCGCTCGTCATAGGCCGCCAGCGCATCGACCGCCCGCCGGGCGATTTTCGCCGCTTCGGCTTTGGCGCCTTCGATGCCGAACAGCGATACCAGCGTCGCTTTGCCGTGCTCTTGATCCTTGCCCACCGCCTTGCCGGTTTTTTCCGCCGTGCTGGTGACGTCGAGCAAATCGTCGGTGATCTGGAACACCAGCCCCATGTCGCAGGCATAGGCGCGCATCGCCGCAATGTCGGCTTCGCCGGCCCGGCCGAGGATGGCGCCCGCTTCGCAGGCGAATTCGAACAATTGTCCGGTCTTCAGCCGTTGCAGCAATTTAATCTCTTCGGCGTCGAACCGGCGCTGCTCGGCCAGCATGTCGATCATCTGCCCGCCGATCATGCCGTCGGCGCCTGCTGCCTGGGCCAGACGCGAAACCAGGGCGCAGCGCACGGCAGGATCGGGGTGGGTGTCGGGATGGGCGAGGAATGCGAAGGCGATGGTTAATAATGCATCGCCGGCGAGAATCGCGGTGGCCTCGTCGAAGGCCCTGTGGGCGGTCGGCCGCCCGCGGCGCAAATCATCGTTGTCCATCGCCGGCAGGTCGTCATGCACCAGCGAATAGGTATGCAGCACCTCGATCGCCGCGGCGGTGCGCAGTGCGCCTTCGCGCGGGGCGCCGAACAGGCCGGCCCCTTGCAGCACCAGAAACGGCCGAAGCCGTTTGCCGCCGGCAAACGTAGCGTAGGCCATCGCCTCGAAAATCCGCCCGTGCAGGCCATGTGGCTGAGGCAGCAATCGTTTCAATGCGTCTTCGACGTCTTGAGCGCACTGGGTCAATGTCCGCATAAGTTGTGCGGTTTTTTCGGTTTTTCTCTCGGCCATGCCGTCTTTCCCGACGTTTCTGCGGTCATCTATCTAGCTCAATTCTTAATAACCACAAAGCTTCCGTCATGACATAGCGGACGGAACATGTTAGGCAAATATGACATTCTTGTTTAGAGCACTTCTGAATGCCGGCCTCTCTGCGGCGCATGGGGACGGCGGCGGTTGGTGTCGCGATGCGCCGGGAGTCATGAAAGATGCGGGTAGTTCTTGCCCAACCGCGTGGGTTTTGCGCCGGCGTCGTGCGGGCGATCAATACGGTCGAACGCGCGCTGGAGAAGTACGGCGAGCCGGTTTATGTCCGCCACGAGATCGTACACAACCGCCACGTGGTCGAAACCCTGAAGGCCAAGGGCGCGGTATTCGTCGAGGAACTCGACGAGATTCCCGACGGCGCGGTGACGGTGTTCAGCGCCCACGGGGTGCCGCCCAAGGTGGTCGAAATGGCAATGAGCCGGGCCTTGCCGGTCCTCGACGCCACCTGTCCCTTGGTGTCCAAGGTGCATGGCCAGGGCAAGCGCTATGTCGCGCAAGGGCGAACGCTGATTCTGATCGGTCATGCCGGGCATCCGGAAGTCGAAGGCACTATGGGGCAAGTCGGCGCGCCGGTGCATCTGGTGCAGTCGGAGAACGACGTGGCGGCGCTGACCGTTCCCGAAAACACCCCGGTGGCCTATGTCACCCAGACCACGCTGTCGATCGACGACACCCGCAACGTGATCGCCGCTTTGAAGCGCCGTTTCACCGATATCGTCGGGCCGGAGACCACCGACATCTGCTATGCCACCCAGAATCGTCAGACCGCGGTGCGCGAATTGTGTAAGATCGTCGATCTGATCCTGGTGGTCGGGGCCAAGAACAGCTCGAACTCCAACCGTCTGTGCGAGATCGGCCGCGAAGAAGGCCTGCCGAGCTACCTGATCGCCGATTCCCACGAACTCGATCCCGCCTGGGTGAAGGGGGTTGCGACCATCGGCATCACCGCCGGCGCCTCGGCCCCCGAAGCGCTGGTCGAAAACGTCATTGCCGCGCTCAAAGAGATCGATCCCTCGGCGGAGGTATCGCAGATGGACGGAAAGAAGGAACATATCGAATTCAAGCTTCCCGCCGAACTTCAAGATCAGGACAACGCGTAATGGCCATTCCGTTCAAACAAGAAGCCCGTATTGCCGCCTATGTGATGAAGCAGCATCTTTCCGGTAAAAAGCGTTATCCCCTGGTGCTGATGCTGGAGCCGCTATTCCGCTGCAACCTCAAATGTCAGGGCTGCGGCAAGATCGACTATCCCGACGATATTCTCAACCTGCGCCTCTCCTATGACGAGTGCATGAACGCGATCGACGAATGCGGCGCGCCCTGCGTCTCGATTGCCGGCGGCGAGCCGCTGCTGCACCACGAGATGCCGCAGATCGTCGACGGCTACGTCAAGCAGAACAAGTTCGTCATTCTCTGCACCAACGCGCTGCTGCTCCACAAAAAGATCGACGACTACCGGCCGCATGCCAACTTCACCTGGTCGATTCATCTCGACGGCGACCGCGAGATGCACGACAAGGCGGTGTGCCTGAAGGGCACCTACGATAAGGCGGTGGCGGCGATCAAGCTTGCCAAGGGCAAGGGGTTCCGTACCCAGATCAACTGCACCCTGTTCAACGACGCCGACCCGGCGCGCACCGGCGCCTTCTTCGACGAGATGATGGCGATGGGGGTGGACGGCATCACCATTTCGCCCGGCTACGCCTACGAGCGCGCCGCGGCGCAGGATCACTTTTTATCGCGGCAGAAGACCCGCGATCTCTTTCGCACCCTTTTCGCCCGCGGCAAGACGGCGAAGACCAAATGGCAGTTCACCCAATCCGGCCTGTTTCTCGATTTTCTCGCCGGCAACCAAACCTACAAGTGCTCGCCGTGGTCGATGCCGTGCCGCTCGGTGTTCGGCTGGCAGAAGCCGTGCTACCTTTTGGGCGAGGGCTATGTGAAGACCTTTGCCGAACTGCTGGACGGCACCGATTGGGATAAATACGGCGTCGGCAACTACGAGAAATGCGCCAATTGCATGGTGCATTGCGGCTTTGAAGGCACCGCGGTGGCCGATGCGGTGACGCATCCCTTCAAGCCGATGCTGCAGGCCGTGCGCGGCATCGTGACCGACGGCGAAATGGCCCCCGACATCCCGCTCGATAAGCAGCGGCCGGCGGAATACGTCTTCGTCCGCCATGTCGAAGAACGCCTGGCCGAGATCAAGGCGCAGAAAACCGGCACTTGACGCGCCGCATCCGAAGATAAAAAAACGGCCCGGAATTGTTCCGGGCCGTTTCGTCTGTAAACGGATAAAATAGGTTATCTCTTCTTCTTCTCGGCCTTGACCTGTTCGGTCTTGGTTTTAAGCACGCCGATCAGCGCTTTGATGTCGCCGCCGTGCTGGCCGAGGAACCCGGTGAAATCGTCGCGTTGGGTCTGGCGCAGCCACACCCCTTCGGCCGACATGTCGACGACGGTGAACTTGCCGCCCGCATTTTCCAGACGGAACAGCACCGACAGCGGCTTTTCGCCCGGCTTGGAAGGATCGACCAGCGTGGTCTTGACCACGGTGTCGCCCGGCGTCGGCGAATAGGAGCCGGTCACCTTCAGCGTCTGATCGGTGAACTTGTCGAAATAGCCCTGATAGACCGCCAGGGCATAATCCTTATAGGCGGCGTTGTAGGCGGCAATGTCCGCCGGCGAGGCGCTGCGGCGGTACTGGCCGAGAGTGTATTCGGATACCGACTTGAGATCGATCAGTCCAAGCAAAAAGTCCTGGCATTTGGCGCGGCGCTGCTCCTTGGTCAGCGACTTTTCCGTCAAAATCGCCGTTCCCTTCTGCACCGTGTCGCCGACGAATTGTTCGGCCGGCGTAGCCGCTTGCGCCGCGGGGATCGCAATCAATCCCGCCGTCGCCACCGCCGCCGCCAGCAGCATCCGCCGCATCATCATAACTTTTCCGGTAATTCCGTTGCGCATATCCGATACTCCTCAAATAGAGCGTAGGTAATATCAGGAAACGCCGGCGCCAGCCAATGACAAGATGCAAATTAGGGAATTTCTCCACCGGTCTGGCCGGCGCGATGTTGACGGTAGAGACTGCGCACCGTGGAATAATAATCGAGCGAGGCGCGTTCAATATCGTCGAGCGTTGCGAGGCTTTGGCTGCGTGCATCGACGATAGTCAAGGTTTTTCGGGCCGCAATCCACCAGACGTATTGCTTGTACTGGATGCTAAACCCGGGATCGAGTGCGATGTCGCCGATGTAACCTACGGCATCGCGCGGGTTGCACGGGCCGATCAGCGGCAGCATCAGATAGGGAGTATCGCCCCAGCCCCAAACCGCCAGGGTGGTGCCGAAATCGGTGGTGTGATCGGGGATGCCGGCCTCGCCGGCCGCATCCCTCAAACCGGCCGGGCCGAAAACCAGATTGGCGGTAAAGCGCGCCAGCGTTCGCCCGGCTTCGTGGGGATTGCCCTGCAAGATGTCGTTGGCAAACACCACCGGCTGGTTTGCGGTGGTCAAAAGGGCATGAAGCGCCCGGCGCACGCCGGCCGGTACGCCTTCGGCGTAATGCTCCGCGATCGGGCGCAGCACACTGCGGTCCATCCGGACATTCATCTCGAAGGTCCGCCGGTTGGCGGTTTCATACGGATCGTAACCTGGATCCGGTCCGCCGGCGCAGGCCGCCAGCAGCCCCGCCAGGACGACGGTCAACAAACGCATACTTCCCCCAACTACCCCGATTTTGCAGAAAATATTAACTCAGGTTCACGACTTAGTCTTGCTGCATTTTGCATAATGACATAAAGATATGTTTATATGTGTTGAGGAGTGGCGTATATGGACAAGCTCGTCGCCATGCTGCGGGCTGCCGGCGACCCGACGCGGTTGCGTCTGTTGCTGTTGCTGCGTCAAGTCGAATTGACGGTCAGCGAGCTGATCGAAATCGTCGGACAGAGCCAGCCGCGGGTGTCGCGGCATCTGAAGCTGCTTTGCGAAGCCGGTCTGCTGGAGCGGTTTAAGGAGGGAAGCTGGGTGTTTCACCGCGCGGTCGAGGATGGGGCGGGGGCGCTGTTGACGGCGCTGCTGTCCGAGTTGGCGGCGGAAGAACCGTCCATCCTGGCGCTCGACAAAGCCCGGCTGTCGCAAGTGCGGCTTGAGCGGGCCAAACAGGCGGCGGCGTTTTTCAAGGCCAACGCCTCGGAATGGAATCGCATCCGGGCTTTGCATGCCCCCGACAAGGATGTCGAAGTGGCGATTCTGAACCGGCTGGGCAATGCGCCGATCGAAAATCTGCTCGACGCCGGCACCGGCACCGGACGGATGCTGGAACTTCTGGGCGGGCGGGTCAAACGCGCGGTCGGCGTCGACGTCAGCCCGGAAATGCTCGCCATCGCCCGCGATAAGTTGGCGAAGCCGGAGTTGTCCCATTGCCGGGTTCGCCTCGGCGACATCTTCCGGTTGCCGTTCGACGGCGGCGAGGCCGGTTTCGACGCCGTTCTGTTCCATCAGGTCTTGCATTACCTCGACGATCCCGCCGCCGCGGTGGCGGAAGCGGCGCGGACGATGCGCAAGGGCGGGCGGCTGCTGATCGCCGATTTTGCGCCGCACGAGTTGGAATTCTTGCGCACCGATTTCGCCCATCGCCGGCTCGGCTTTTCCGACAAGGAAGTCCAGGGTTGGTTGCATGCGGCGAAACTGAAATATCTCGGCGCCGAGGCAATCGCACCGCACGGTTCTGCGGCGGACAAGCTCACGGTAAAACTGTGGCTGGCGGCGTCGCCGCCGGCCGCGAAAGCGGAGGCGACATGAGCCTGAAGGATATCGTCAACACCACCGGGCGGATCGCCGCCTCGTTCGAGTTCTTTCCGCCCCGGACGCCGGAAATGGAGGCGCAGCTTTGGCGCGCGATCAAGCGGCTGGAACCGCTCGATCCCGATTTCGTTTCGGTGACCTACGGCGCCGGCGGTTCGACCCGCGAGCGCACCCACGCCACCGTCAAACGCATCGTCGACGAGACCTCGCTGAAGCCGGCGGCGCATCTGACCTGCGTCGCCGCCACCAAGGCCGAAACTCAGGAGATCGTCCGCGCCTACTGGAAGGCCGGGGTGCGCCATATCGTGGCCCTGCGCGGCGACATGCCCGACGGCCAGCCCTATGCGCCGCATCCGGATGGCTATCGTTCCACGCCGGCGTTGATCGCCGGCATCCGCGAGGTGGCGCCGTTCGAGATCTCGGTCTCCTGCTATCCCGAAAGCCATCCCCAGTCGCCCAGCTTCGGCCACGACATCGATCTGCTCAAAGAGAAGATCGACGCCGGCGCCACCCGCGCCATCGCCCAGTTCTGCTTTCTGCCCGAAGCGCTGGCGCGCTTACGCGAACGCGCCGAGGCGGCGGGCATTGCCATCCCCATCATCCCGGGGCTGATGCCGACCACCAATTATTCCGGCATTGCGCGGATGGCGGCCAAGTGCGGCGCTTCGATCCCGCGCTGGCTGGCGCGGGTTTACGACGGGCTCGACGACGATCCCGAAAGCCGCAAGATCATTTCCGCCGCCGTGATGGCCGAGCAGGTGTACGATCTGGTCGCCTTAGGCTTCGAGCACTTCCATTTCTACACGTTGAATCAAGCCGATCTGACCTATGCCGCCTGCCGGATTCTCGGGTTGCGGCCGAAGGAGACGACATGACCCGCGCCGAACGCATCCACTGGCTGAAGACCGAAGCGAAAAAACGCATCCTGCTGCTCGACGGTTCGTGGGGCGCGCTGATCCAAACCTATAAGCTCGGGGAGGACGATTATCGCGGGCAACGCTTCGCCGATCATCCGTCGGAACTCAAGGGCAACAACGACCTGCTGACCCTGACCAAACCGGATGTCATCCGCGAGATCGGCGGCGCCTATCTTGCCGCCGGCGCCGACATCATCGAAACCAACACCTTCACCTCGAACTTCACCTCGCAAGGCGATTACGGCCTCGGCGTTCTGGTGCGCGAACTAAATCTCGAGGGCGCGAGACTGGCCCGCGAAATCTGCGACTCCCGCAGCACGGCGGAACGTCCGCGGTTGGTTGCCGGCATATTGGGGCCGTGCAACCGCACCGCCTCGATTTCGCCCGACGTGGCGGACCCGGCGGCGCGCGCCATCACCTTCGACGACTTACGCCAGACCTATCTCGATGCCGCGCTGGGCCTGATCGAGGGCGGCGCCGATATTCTGATGATCGAAACCGTGTTCGACACCTTGAACGCCAAGGCGGCGGTGTTCGCGATCAAGGAGGCGTTCGAAGCTTCCGGCGAAACGCTGCCGATCTGGATTTCCGGCACCATCACCGACAAGTCGGGCCGTACGCTGTCGGGCCAGACGGTCGAGGCGTTCTGGCATTCCTTGCGCCATGCCGATCCGTTCGCCATCGGCCTCAATTGCGCGCTGGGGGCAAGCGAGCTGCGCCAATACGTCGTCGAAATGGCGAATTGCGCCGACACCCTGGTCAGCACCCATCCCAACGCCGGGCTGCCCAACGCCTTCGGCGGCTACGACGACACGCCGGAAATCATGGCCAAGTACATCGGCGAGTTCGCCCGCTCCGGCCTGGTCAATATCGTCGGCGGCTGTTGCGGCACCACGCCGGCGCATATCGCGGCGTTTGCCGAGGCGGTTGCCGGCGTGCCGCCGCGCAAGATTTCCGAAAAGCCGAAATATTTGCGGCTTTCCGGATTGGAACCGTTCACGCTGACGCCCGACACCAACTTCGTCAACGTCGGCGAGCGCACCAACATTACCGGCTCGGCCAAGTTCCGCAAGCTGATCAAAGCCGACGATTATGACGGCGCCCTCGACGTGGCGCGCCAGCAGGTCGAAAACGGCGCCCAGGTGATCGACGTCAACATGGACGAGGGGATGATCGATTCCGAGAAGGCGATGACGCGCTTTCTCAATCTGATCGCCGGCGAACCCGACATCGCCAAGGTGCCGGTGATGATCGATTCCTCGAAGTGGAGCGTGATCGAGGCCGGTCTGAAATGCGTGCAGGGCAAAGGCATTGTCAATTCGATTTCGCTGAAAGAGGGCGAGGCGGCCTTTATCGAACGCGCCAAGCTGATCCGCCGCTACGGGGCGGCCGCGGTGGTGATGGCGTTCGACGAGACCGGCCAGGCCGACACCGAGGAGCGCAAGGTCTCGATTTGCCGCCGGGCCTATAAGATCCTCGTCGAGCAATGCGGTTTTGCGCCGGAAGACATCGTCTTCGATCCCAATATTTTTGCGGTTGCCACCGGCATCGAGGAACACAACAATTACGCGCGCGATTTTCTCGCCGCGGCCGAACGCATCCGTGCGGAAATGCCGCTTAGCCACATCTCCGGCGGCGTGTCGAACATTTCGTTTTCGTTCCGCGGCAACGATGCGGTCAGAGAGGCGATGCACTCGGCTTTTCTGTTCCACGCCGTGCATGCCGGCATGGACATGGGCATCGTCAACGCCGGCCAGCTTGCGGTCTATCAGGACATTCCGACGAAGCTGCGCGAAGCGGTGGAGGACGTGCTGCTGAACCGCGGCGCCGATGCCACCGAAAAGCTGCTTGCCATCGCCGGCGAATACAAGGGCGACGGTGCGGCGGTGGCGGTGCAAAGCGCCGAATGGCGCTCCTTGCCGGTCAAAGAACGGCTGAAATACGCACTGGTACACGGCCTCGATGCCCTCGTGGTCGAAGATACCGAGGAAGCGCGCCTGGCCGCCAGCCGGCCGCTCGACGTCATCGAAGGCCCGTTGATGGCGGGCATGAACGAGGTCGGTGATCTGTTCGGCGCCGGGAAAATGTTTTTGCCCCAGGTGGTGAAGTCGGCCCGGGTGATGAAGAAGGCGGTCGCCCATCTGATGCCGTACATGGAGGCGGAAAAAGCGAAAAGCTCCTCGGCCGGACGCGTCGTGCTGGCCACGGTCAAGGGCGACGTACACGACATCGGCAAGAACATCGTCGGCGTGGTGATGCAATGCAACGGCTTCGAGGTGTTCGACGTCGGCGTGATGCAGCCGTGCGAAAACATTCTCAAGGCCGCGCGCGAGCACCATGCCGACATTATCGGATTGTCGGGATTGATTACCCCGTCGCTCGACGAGATGTGCCATGTCGCCGCCGAGATGGAACGTCAGGGTTTCAATATCCCGCTGATGATCGGCGGCGCGACGACGTCCAAGGTCCATACCGCGGTCAAGATCGACCCCGCCTATCCCAGCGGATCGGTGGTCTACTCCACCGACGCTTCGCGCGCGGTCGGCGTGGCGGCGAATTTGCTGTCGAAGGACGGCGTAGCCTATGCCGCGGGCGTGCGCAGCGAATACCGCGACATAGCGGAAAAACACGATCGCAAGCGCGCACCCGTTCGCAGAGCCGCGATTTTCGAGGCGCGCGCCAACGCGCCGAAACTCGATTGGGCGTCTTACGTGCCGCCGGTGCCGAATTTCCTCGGCGCGCGCACCGTCGCCTCCTACGATCTGACGGAGCTGACCAAGACTATCGATTGGGGTCCGTTCTTTCAGGCCTGGGAGATCGACGGCCGCTTTCCCGATATTCTCGACGATCCGAAAACCGCCAGCGCCGCCAAGGCACTGTGGAACGACGCCCACGTGATGCTGAAACGCGCGGTCGAGGAAAAGTGGCTGACCGCGCGGGCGAGCTTCGGCTTCTTCCCCGCCAACCGCGACGGCGACGATATTCTGGTATACGGCGACAAGTTGCGCAAATTCGTCATCGCCCGCTTCCATACCCTGCGTCAGCAGATGGCGCGCGACGCCGACCGGCCCAATCTGGCGCTGTCGGATTTTATCGGCCCCAGGCCGATCGAGGATTACATCGGCTGTTTCGCGGTGACCGCCGGTATCGGCGAAGAAGACGTCGTCGCGCGCTTCAAGGAAACCAACGACGACTATTCCGCCATTCTGTTGTCGTCGTTGGCCGACCGGCTAGCGGAAAGCTTTGCCGAGCGGCTGCATCAGTTGGTGCGCACCGAATACTGGGGCTACGCGCCCGACGAAGAACTGGCCGGCGACGAGTTGATCGGCGAAAAATATCGCGGCATCCGCCCGGCGCCGGGCTATCCTTGCCAGCCCGACCACACCGAGAAGCAGGCGTTGTTCAAACTGCTCGGCGTCACCGACCGCACCGGCATCCGCCTGACCGAGAATTTCGCCATGTGGCCGGGACCGTCGGTGTGCGGATTGTATTTTTCGCATCCCGAAAGCCGGTATTTCGGCATCGGCAAGATCGATCGCGATCAGGTCGCCGATTATGCCCGCCGCAAGGGCTGGACGATGGATGCGGCCGAACGCTGGCTGGCACCCAATCTCGCCTACGATCCCAAGGACGAATCCGCCGCCTGACCCCCGCGCCCGCAAAAAACATGAGGCGGCCGGCGCGCATGTCGCGCCGTAACCGCCTCATTCTGCCCCCTTTAATGCGGACCCAACCGCCGCGAGGTTGTCCCCCCTCTTTTTGGCTTGGTTCCGCGGCGCGCAGGAGTAGTCCAAAGATGGCACACCGGTGCAATGCCGACGTTGTCGCCCCGGCCATTTTTTTGCCATAAAGTGTGTTTCAGGCAACATGTATATGGTTAATTCGTCTGTATTTTCAAACGATTGTAAAGTGTTTGGACAGTTTCAGGCCCTGGCGTTGGTAGTTGGACCCCAGCGCCTCGCCGTAAACTTGCGACGGCGGGTCGGTCAGCCGCTCGAATATCAGCCGGCCGATGACTTGGCCGTGTTCAAGGATGAAAGGCACCTCGCGCGAGCGTACCTCCAGCACAGCGTGGGCGGAGGGCAGGCCGCCGGCCTCGAAGCCGAAACCGGGATCGAAGAAGCCGGCGTAATGAACGCGGAATTCGCCGACCAGCGGATTGAACGGCACCATTTCGGCGGCTAGATCGGGTGGAATGGCCACCGCCTCGCGCGAGACCAGGATGTAGAACTCGCCGGGATCGAGGATCAGGCTGCCCGAGGGCGGCGCGTCGATCGGTTCCCAATAGTCGAAGGGCGACAGCGCCCCCACCTTGTCGACGTCGATCAGGCCGGTGTGGCGCTTGGCCCGCCAGCCGATCCGTCCGCCGGTTCCGCGCAAGTCGATGCTGAGGGCGAGGCCGCCGTCGATGTCGGCGTCGCCCGCCACCAGCGGGGTTTTCTTGTGTACCTCGCGCAGTTGGGTATCGGAGAACTGGGGCGCGCCGCGCCGCACCCGAAGCTGGTTGAGGCGCGAGCCTTTGCGCACCAGCACCGGAAAGGTGCGCGGGGTGATCTCGGCGAACAGCGGCCCGCGATAGTTGGGTTCGATGCGATCGAAGCTGCGGCCCTTGTCGGTAATCAGGCGGGTGAACACGTCGATGCGGCCGGTCGAGCTTTTCGGGTTGGCGACGCCGGAAACCCGCCAGGAAAAATCGGCATATTCCAATAGCGGCACGATATAGACGCAGCCCGCTTCCAACACCGCGCCGTCGGTCAGGTCGATTTCGTGCATGGTGACGGATTTGAGCTTTTCTTCGACCGTAGCCGTGCCGGGCAGGAAGCTCGCCCGCACCCGATAGGCGGTGGGCCCCAGGCGCAAATCCAGGCTGGCGGGCTGTATCTGCTTATCGGCGATTTCCTCGGCAGCGACGATCTCGCGTTTGGCCCGGATCAGGCGTTTGAGGATGTGGCCGGGCAGAATGCCGGTGGAATGGCGCCCATAGCCTTCGCTTTCGCCGTTTTCGCCGAACAGGGTTTCTTCCGTGGTCATGGCCGAGGTTATACCCAAGGGCGGGGGCGGAATCATCGCGATCGCTCCGGTTACCCACGGGATTCGCAGCGTCCTGCACGGCAAAAACGCTTCGCCGAAAGGTAGAACCCGGATTTGGCAAAAGGCGCGACGGGAATTACGCCCTTCGCGCCCCCGTCGGCGGCGGGCCCAACAACGCCGGCATAAAGAACAGGGTGGTGAACAGCACCCAGAACAGCGAAATCATCAGGAGAATCCCCATGCTGGCGGTGCCGGGATGGCTGGAGAGCACCAGCGAGCCGAAGCCGGTGGCGGTGGTCATGGCGCTGAACACCACCGCCCGCGCCAAACTGGACTGCAACAAGTTCGCGGTGCCGGAGCGCCACGCCATCAAAAAATAAATGTCGAATGCCACGCCGATGCCGAGGAGCAGCGGCAAGGCGATGATGTTGGCGAAGTTGAGCTTGAGGCCCGTCACCGTACAGGTCGCCAACGTCAATAATGCCGCCAGCAACAGAGGAACGACGGCCAGGGCGATGTCGAGCGGCCGGCGCAGCATGACGAACAGCAGGATGACGATGGCGACGAACGACAAAAGTCCGGCGATCAGGAAGGCGCGCACGATGGTCTTGCCCGATCCGTCGATGGTGATCGGTCCGCCGGTGGCGTTCGGGCTGACCGACAGCACCGCATCGCTGAATTTTTTCAGATCGGCGTTTTCGGAAATCGCGGTTTTGGGGAATACCGAGATCCGCGCGGTGCCGTCCTTGGCGATCCATTCGTCGTGCATTTCCTTCGGCATGGAATCCAAGGTGACCTCGTTTGCCTGCAGCATGGCGCCGATCTGCGACAGCAGCGTCCGAAAGCCGGGGATCATCGCCTCGGTCGCCCGCTTGCGCGCCTCGGGAGGGGCCGCCGCCAGCGCATCGAGCGCGCGAGCCAGACGCAGCGCACTTTGGGCGCCCCGGGCGTCTTGGGCGGCGGTTTTGCTTGCCGCCAGGTTTAAGGCGCCGGCGGTGGCGGTCAGCGCCCGGACGAGATCGGCATCGTTCGGCGCGGGCTTGATCTCGATCGGGTTGATAGTGGTGTCCAGCAGCATCGCGGCGTCGGATATTTCCGCCAACTTGGCTTCCTGATTGTCGGGCAGGAAGCTTTTCAGCGTCAGCGCCATACCAATTTCGGGTTTCTTTTCCAGCGTCGCACCCACCTCGGCCGCCGCGTCGAGCGACGGCGCCATCACGTCGATGGTGTAGGGCGAGGTCTGCGGATCCTTCATCAGATCGTAAAGCGCGGCGACCGACTCGACATGCCGGCTGCGCAAATCCAGCGGGTTGGAATCGAACTTGAGCCAGGGCAGGGTGGCCAGCGCCGCGACGGCGGCGACAAACCCGGCGATCACGATTTTGTTTCGGTGGGCGACGATGAAGCGGTCGACCGGCTCTGCGGCGGCGAAGCCGATGCGTTCGGTCTCGCCGGCGGGTTTGACGGCAAATATCAAGGCCGGAAGCAAAGTAATGCTTAAGCTGAAGGCGACGATCATGCCGATGCCGGCGATCAGGCCCAACTCGCCGACGCCGAGGTAATCGGTAGGCAGAAACGAAAAGAATCCCGCCCCGGTCGCCGCCGCCGCCAACGCCAACGGAATGCCGGCTCTGCGGCCGGCCGACTTCAACGCTTGCTGGAGATCGCCGCTGTAGAAGCGGGCGCTGCGGTAGCGCACCGAGAACTGGATGGCGAAATCCACTCCCAGACCGACGAACAGTGCGATGAAGGCGACCGACAGGATGTTGAAGCTGCCCACCGCCATAAGGCCCGCCGCGGCGGTGACAATCAGGCCGGTAATCAGCGTGGTCAGGATGCAGAAGATCAATCGGAAGGAACGCACTGCCAGCCACAGACAGCCGACCATCAGGATCAGCATGACCGCGCCCATCAACCCGGCATTCTCGGCGAGGGTCGAGAACTCTTCGTCGGCCAGCGGCACCGGACCGGTCAGGCGCACCGTCACGCCCTTGTCCGGCGTCAGTCCCAGCGCCCGGGCCGCCTCGCGGATGCGTCCGCTGGCTTTTGCGCCGGGCGATAAGTCGTCGTAATCGAGCTTGGGCTGCACCTCGATAAAGGCGCGGCGGCGGTCGCCGCCGAGATCGCCGAAGCCGCCCATCAGGCCGCTCCACGACAAATACTTGGTATCGCCCTTGGCCGCCGCGTCCAGCGAGTCGGCAAAGGCGCTCATCGGCGTGCCGATGTCGGACAGCTTGGCCCGGTTCTGATTGACGCCCAAAAGCACGATGTCGAGGCTGGCCATCACCCCGCGCAAGGATGGATCGGCGGAAATCGCCCCCAGAAACGGCTGGGCGGCGATCAACTTCTGGGTTGCCTCGCGCACCTGCGCCTCGGACAGATACAACATGCCGTTGCGTTCGAAGAATGGGCCGCCGTCGGGCCTGCGTACCTCGGGGAAATTTTTCCGGTCGGTGGACAGTTTTGCCGCCAATGCATCGGCGGCGCTTTGCGCCTTCTCCGGCGTCGCTCCGTCGATCATCACCAGCACCAGATTGTTGCGCTGGGGGAACAGATGGTCGAACCGTGCCATCGTCTTGCGCCAAGTGAGGTTCGGCGAGGTCAGCGTTTCGCTGTCGGTATTGATGGCAAAGCCGTTTGCGGTATAGGTCGCCGCGGCGGCGGCGGCGATCAGGCAAGCGATGATGACGCCGCGCGCGTTGCGACAACTGAAAGCGACAATTCGTTCGATATAATCGAGAATGAAAGACATGAACCCGTCCGCCGAAAAAAAAAGCGGGCGGATACTATGGCTTTTCGTCGGCTTTCGCGACGGCTTTAATCGTATTATTTTGGGGAAGATTGGCAATTTCCATTGCCCGCCGTTGCAGGAACTTGTCGCGGGAAGCGGCATAGAAATCGATCGACGAACGCTCGATTTCGGCTATTTCGTCGATCGTGCGCGAACGCCCGTCCATCGTCTTGATGGCGTTGACGCCGATTGTGACATAATATTTGCCGCCATAGGTCACGTAACCCAGCGGGCTGAAATAGTGATCGACGAATATCTGGCCGGTCATGTCGCGCGGCAAATTCGGCCCGGCGAACGGCATTATCAGATAGGGCCCGCCGGGCACGCCGTAAGACCCCAGGGTTTGGCCGAAATCCTCGTTATGTTCCGGGCAACCGACGGTGCTGGCCCGATCCCATATTCCCAGGATGCCCCATGTGGTATTGACGCCGAAGCGGCAGATCGAATCGCCGGCCCTGGTCATTTCTCCCTGCAGGATGTCGTTGGCGAAGGTGACCGGCATGGTCAGGTTGGAAAAGACGTTGTGGATACCGGTGCGGGTGCCGTCGGGCAAGGTATCGACATAAAGTTCCGCGGCCGGCAGCGCCGCATGCTTGTCGAGCGCATGATTGAGGGCGAAAACTTTGCGATTGAGCGGTTCCAGCGGGTCGTCCGCGGCGTTTTTGTCCGTTGTCGCCGTTTCGGTGCCGGCGCAGCCCGCCAGCAGGCACGCCCAAGCAAGACAGACAAAAAATTCGCGTTTCATTGTTCCAACCGCCCCCCGCACAACTTCAAATGATAGGGAGAGTCGCTTAATTTTGCCTAACAAAACTTGGATGAGTCGCGCATGAAAACCGCTGTTGCCATACGTCACGTTCACTTTGAGGATTTGGGTATTTTCGAATCGCCGCTTGATGAGGCGGGGTATCGAACCTATTACCTCGACGCAGGGCTGCACGATTTTAAGGCGCTCGATCCCCTGGCGGCCGACGTTCTGTTCGTGTTGGGCGCGCCGATCGGGGTTTACGAAACCGACACATATCCCTTCCTTGCCGACGAGATCGCCATTCTCAAAGCCAGATTGGCGGCGCGGCGGCCGACGTTCGGCATCTGTCTGGGCGCGCAACTGATCGCCGCGGCCTTGGGCGCCCCGGTCTATCCTTCCGGGGGGAAGGAGATCGGGTTTGCTCCGGTCGGTCTGACCCCGGCGGGACATCAAAGTCCCCTCCGGCATTTAAGCGGCGTGCCGGTGCTGCATTGGCACGGCGATACCTTCGATCTGCCCGAAGCCGCCGCCCACCTGGCCGGCACCAAGTTGTGCCCCAATCAGGCGTTTTCGCTGGGGCGCACCGTGATGGCCCTGCAGTTCCATCTCGAAGCCGATACGCGCAAAATCGAACGCTGGCTGATCGGCCATGCCTGCGAATTGGCGGGGGCTCGGGCCGA
>WSSedL1CaDRAFT_10000081_pt1 | contig 56794 bp, 43 predicted proteins | sample WetSurSL1Cattail_FD_9464 | JGI IMG/M metagenome (IMG submission 9464)
GAATCTCGCCCAGGAACGGCTCGCCCAGGCTGGCCGCGATTGCCCGCGCGCCGCCGTGCCCGAAGATGTGGCTTTCGTGCCCACAAGCGGGGCAGATGAAGGTCGACATGTTCTCGACGATGCCGAGCACCGGCACCTGAGTCTTGCGAAACATGGCGATACCGCGGCGCGCATCGGCCAGCGCCACGTCTTGCGGCGTCGACACGATCACCGCGCCTTTGAGCGGCAGGCGCTGGGCGATGGTCAGTTGCACATCGCCAGTGCCCGGCGGCATGTCGATGACGAGCACGTCGAGTGGCGCCCACAACCCGTCATTGATCATCTGAATGAGGGCGCTTTGCACCATCGGTCCGCGCCAGATGGTGGCTTCGTCTTCGGCCAGGAACAGCCCGATCGAAATCGCTTTGATGCCGTATTTTTCGAGCGGAATGAATTTCCCGTTTTCGCCCACCGGCCGTTCGTTGAGGCCAAGCATCTTGGGTACGCTGGGGCCGTAGATGTCGGCATCGAGCAAGCCCACCTTAAGGCCGAGCTTGGCCAAGGCCAGCGCCAGATTGACCGCCACCGTCGATTTGCCAACGCCGCCTTTGCCGCTCGCCACCGCGATGACCGCGCCGACGCCATCGATGCCGGATTGCGGCGGCGGGGCTTGACGTTTGGGGCGCTCAGGCGCGGGCGCGCCGCTGTGGGCGGTGAGAACCGAGGTGACTGAGAGCACACCCGGCACCTTTTGCACCGCAGCGTCGCAGAAAAGGCGCAAGGGTTCGGCGGCGGCCCCGCGGCTGGCTGCCACTTCCAGCACGAAGCCGACATGGCCGTCTTTGACCATCAGGCCTTGCACCATATCCTCATGCACGACACTGCGGCCGCTGACCGGATCGATCACCTGGTCGAGGGCCTTAAGGATGTCTTCGCGGTTCACAGCCATAATTTGCGCCTTTCGCAGGATGCTCATATAACCGGCGAGACGGGGAAAACAAGGAAACTGGGCCCGTGCCTTGGATGAAAGAGAGCGGTGGCGGACAGCCGAAGGGGCCCTGGGGCCAAGGTCCGGCTCCCAATCCTGAGCCGAAGCCGCACCCCAAGCTTCCGGGAGGCGGCGGCATGCGGCCGCCCGATCTGGAAACCCTGCTCAAGAAAATCTGGTCCGACGTCAAGCGTTACTTGCCGGCGGGGCTGCTCGGCAAGCGCGGCGCCTGGGCGGTGGGAACCTTGGCAGTTGGCGTCTGGCTGGCGCTCGGTTTCTATACGGTCAACGACAATGAGCAGGGCGTGGTGTTGCGCTTCGGCGCCTTCGTCAAGCACACCGGGCCCGGTACCTACTGGCATCTGCCGTGGCCGTTCGAGAGCGCCTACACCCCGAATGTGAAAAAGCCCAATCAGCTCGACATCGGCACCAAGCCGGCAGCGGATTCGAATGCCCAGCCGGAAGACAAGCCGGACGAGAGCTACATGCTCACCGCCGACGAAAACATCGCCGACGTGCAGTTTCAGGTGTTCTGGCGCATCAAGGACGCCAATGCCTATCTGTTCAACGTCGATCGCGGCAAGTCGGACGACGTCGTCAAGGCGGCGGCGGAAAGCGCCATGCGCGAAGTCGTGGGCCAGGAAAAGCTCGACGCCATCCAGACCTCGCTCCGCGAGACGGTGCAGATGAAGGTGCGGCGCGGCATGCAGGCGATTCTCGATACCTACAACGCCGGCATCGAGGTGGTCAGCGTCAAGTTGCAGAAGGTGATGGCGCCGGGACAGATTGCAGCCGCCAACAATGACGTGCAGAAGGCGATCGGCGATCAGGACAAGAAGCGCACCGACGCGGAGGCCTACGAGAACTCGGTCATTCCGCAGGCGCGCGGCGAGGCCGCCCGTATTGTGGCGGACGCCGAAGCCTACAAGCAGCAGGCCATTGCGCTCGGCAAGGGCGAGGCGGCGCGGTTCAACGACGTCTATCAGGAATATAGGAAGGCCCCGGAGGTCACGCGCCGGCGCCTTTATCTCGAGACCATGACCCAGGTGCTGGGGCCGATGAACAAGATCATCGTCGACGACGCCACCCGTGGTGTGACCCTGCAACTGCCACCGCAGGCGGTGCCCGTGAGGCCCGCAACCGAGCGTAAAGCGGGCGCGCAGGTCACCGAAAGCGCGGAGAAAGGGGCGGGCAAATGAATCGTGCGCTCAGCCTCACTCTTGCCGTTGCCGTGTTGATCGCGCTCGGCTTCGTCGTGTCCTGCGTCTACACCGTGTCGCAGACTCAGCAGGTGGCCTTGGTGGAATTCGGCGCGCCGGTCGGTATCGTCACCGAGCCCGGCCTGCACCTCAAATCGCCGCTGCAGCGCGCCTATTTCTTCGACCGGCGGCTGCTTGATCTCGACGATCAGCACGAGGAGATTCTTACCCTCGACCGGCGGCGTGTGCTGGTCGATGTCTATGCGCGCTGGCGCATCGTCAATCCGCTGTTGTTTCAGGCGCAGCCCGATTTCAACATCGCGGTCGATAATTTGAAGTCGCTTCTGTCCTCCAATATCCGCGAGGTTTTGGGGGCGCAGACCTTCGCCAGCCTCTTGTCCGAGCGCCGTTCCGCTTTGATGCGCAAGATCCGCGATCGTATGAATGCCGACGCCCGCCAATTCGGTGTCGAGATTGTCGACGTGCGCATCCGCCGCGCGGGTCTGCCGGCTGAGGACGCCGATGCCGTCTACCAGCGGATGAAGAAGGACCTCGAGCTTCTGGCGGCCAAGTACCGCGCCGAGGGTGACGAGGTCGCACAAGGCAAACGGGCGCGCGCCGACCGCCAAGTAACGATCATCAAGGCCGAGGCGATCGCCCAGGCCGCGATCCTGAAGGGCGAGGGCGACGCCGAAAAGACCAAGATCACCGCGCCCATTTTCAGCCAGGACCCGAATTTCTACGCCTTCTGGCGCTCGATGCAGGCCTATCAGGACACGCTCGGCAGCGCCAACACGACGATCATCCTGTCGCCCAAGAGCGATTTTCTGAAGTACTTGAGCGATGGTCCCGGCGCCGCGGCCAAGCACAAATAGCGTAGCTTAACTAGGCATCCGTCGAGATGCTCCGCAGGACCGGCCATTACTGAGGCGTGGTGCCGCGCCAACCCTGCGTCGAATAAGCATATAAGGGGCGCGTGGGTTGCAGTCATGCGGGGGGGCATGGACAAGGCCGAGATCTACAGCAAGCTCGAAGACGAGGCGAGGAGCCGCGCGAGCGGCGAGCGTAATCCGATCGCCAATGCCGCCAACTTCGCCGCGTTGATGTGGGCGTTGCTGCCCGACATCAATTGGGCCGGATTCTATTTCAAAAAAGGGCGCTGGCTGGTCTTGGGCCCGTTCATGGGCAAGCCGGCCTGCACGCGGTTGCAGGTGGGCCTCGGGGTGTGCGGCACGGCGGTGGCGCAATCGCAGACCTTGATCGTGCCCGATGTGCACAACTTCGCAGGCCATGTCGCCTGCGATATCACCTCCAATTCTGAGCTGGTGGTGCCGCTGTTCAAGTATTCGACCATTCTCGGCGTCATCGACATCGACAGCCCGTTGCTCGGCCGGTTCGACGAGGCAGACGCCAAAGGCATCGAGTCCCTGGCCCGGCTTTTCATCCTGCGCAGCGACGACGTGACCTGAGCGGGCACTCGTCCGTTGGAAGATCTGCACTAATAGGAAAGGTTTCCGACTGCGCCCGTTCGGCCGCAGGCTGAAGATAATTTTACCTAATAAGTATATGGCCCCCTTTGCTTCCCTTCGCGCCCGCCTATGCTGTACGTCCTCCGTTGCAGTCAGAGGTCCTTTACCGATGTCTTGGCGTTCGCCGGTTTTTGCTGGTTTTTGCGCTGTTTTTTTGATGATTCCGGCCCTTGCGCGGCCGGCCCCGGACAGTTTCGCCGATTTGTCGGCGCAGCTTCTGCCGACAGTTGTCAATATTTCCACAAGCCAGACGCTGAAACCGACCCAGAAGGGCCTGGTTCTCAAAGCGCCGCCCGGCTCGCCGCTTGAGGACCTGTACAAGCAATGGTTCGGGCCGAAGTCGAACCTGCCGCGCCACATTTCCTCGCTCGGCTCCGGTTTCGTGATCGATCCGTCGGGCCTGATCGTCACCAACAATCATGTGATCGAGGGCGCCGACCAGATCTCGGTCACCCTCAATGATGGCACCACGCTGCCGGCCAAGCTGGTCGGCCGCGACGATAAGACCGATCTGGCGCTGCTCAAGATCACCCCGCGTCATCCGCTGCCGTCCGCTCATTTCGGCGATTCGGACAAGGCGCGCATCGGCGATTGGGTGATCGCCATCGGCAATCCGTTCGGCCTCGGCTCGACGGTCACCGCCGGTATCGTTTCGGCGCGCAACCGCAACATCAATTCCGGCCCTTACGACGAATTCCTGCAAACCGACGCGCCGATCAATCGCGGCAATTCCGGCGGGCCGCTGTTCGATATGGGCGGCAATGTCATCGGCGTCAATTCGGCGATCTATTCGCCCAGCGGCGGCTCGGTCGGCATCGGCTTTGCCATTCCCGCCAGTCTGGCGCGCGACATCATCGGCCAGCTTCGCGCCTTCGGTCAGGTGCGCCGCGGTTGGGTGGGCGTCAACATCCAGCAGGTGACGCCCGACATCGCCGAAGGCATGGGCCTGCCCGGTGCTATGGGCGCGCTCGTCGGCAATGTCGCACCGAACGGTCCGGCAGCGAAAGCCGGCATCCGCACCGGCGACGTCATCCTCAGCTTCGACGGCAAGCGCATTCCCGATCCCGGCACGCTGTCGCGGCTGGCCGCCGGCACGGCGGTCGGCAAGACGGTGAATGTCGAAGTTTTGCGCAAGCGCCAGCACCTCAACCTGCATTTGCAAGTGCTGAAGCTCGCCGAGCCGCCCAAGCCGCAGCCGAAAGGCGCCCCCGCCCGCCCGCGCAAGACCTCTCAGCTTGGCCTGTCGCTGTCGCCGCTCGATGCCGGTGCGCGTTCACAGTTCCAGGTGCCTGGCGGCGTCAGCGGCGTTGTGATCACCGATGTCGATCCGAGCAGTGCGGCTTATGAAAAGAACGTCCGCGCCGGTGATGTGATCGTGGCGGTGCAGGACCAGATCGTACGCACCCCCGACGACCTCCAGCGCCGCGTTGCCGCCGATCTCAAATCCGGTCACCACATCGAGGTCCTGCTGGTCAATCGCGGTGGCGCGCTGCAATACGTGGCGCTCAGGTTTTAGTTCTTTCTGCCCCAGCAGTGGCAGAAAGAGTACGTGCATCCTCGGCGTCTAGCCACCAACGATCTCGGCGTCGCGATAGCCTTGCAAATACAGCACCGCGCGCAAATCGTTGTGGGCGATGGTGACGCCTGCGGCGGCCGCCACCAGCGGTTTGGCGTGGAAGGCGATGCCAAGACCGCCGCTTTGACCGGCGCGTTCGATCATGGCGAGATCATTGGCGCCGTCGCCGATGGCGAGTGCGTCGGCGGCCGTAAGCCCGAACCGCTCCAGCCCGCGTTCGAGCGCCTTGAGTTTGGCTTCGCGTCCCAAAATCGGCTCGCCGACCGTACCGGTCAGAACCTTGCCGTCATCGTTCAGCGTGTTCGACTGATGCTCGTCGAACCCGGCCGCGTCTTTCACCCGCGCCGTGAAATAGGTGAAGCCACCCGACACCAGCAGTGTCTTGGCACCGTTTGCCTTCATGGTGGCGACGAGTTCGCGGGCGCCGCCGATCAGCTTCACCTTGTCGCGATAAACCTGTTCCAGCGCCGCGACCGGCAGGCCCTTGAGCAGTGCCACGCGCGCGCGCAAGGCGCCGTCAAAGGCGATTTCGCCGCGCATCGCGCGTTCGGTGATGGCAGCGATTTTCGGCCCGATGCCCGCAAGAGCGGCCAGTTCGTCGAGACACTCGCAAGAGACGATGGTCGATTCCATGTCGGAAACGAGCAGCTTTTTCTTGCGCCCCGCGGTCGCCACCACATTGATGTCGGCTTCCGCCGCGAGATCGCCCGCCGCGGCGCGCGCCGCCTGCAACACCGCCGCGGGATCGCCGTCGAAGCCGATGTCGAAGGCGCGGCCCTCGGCCAGCCAAGCCAATTCGCCGAAAGAGCGCAAGCGGGCTGCCAACCGTCCCGCATCTTGTGCAATAACATTCAGCACAGTGGAGAATCGCATTGCCGCCGCCTTCTTACGATGCCGTGCTTATTGCAGGCCCGACCGCTAGCGGCAAGTCGCACGCCGCGCTGGCGCTGGCCGAAGCGTTGGACGGGGTCGTGATCAATGCCGATTCGATGCAGGTCTATCGCGAAGTGCGGATTCTCTCGGCGCGGCCTCCCGATGCCGACCTCGCGCACGCGCCGCATCTTCTCTATGGCCATGTCGGCGTCGAGGAGCGCTATTCGGTCGGGCGTTATCAGATCGATGCCGCTGCCGCGCTTGCCGAAGCCCGCACCCTGGGCCGGCTGCCGATCTTCGTTGGCGGCACCGGGCTTTATTTCGCGGCGCTGAGCGATGGCTTGGCCGAGATTCCCTCCGTGCCGGCCGAAATCCGCGCCGCGGCGTGGACGCGGCTCAATGCCCTTGGTGTCGCCGGTTTGCATGCCGAACTGGCGGCCCGCGATCCCGCCACCGCCGCCGGGCTTCGCTCGACCGATCCCCAGCGGGTCTTGCGCGCCTGGGAGGTACTGGAATCGACCGGCCGGCCGCTGATCTCTTGGCAAAAGGAAGCCGGAACGCCGGTGCTGGCCGGCCTGAGACTTGCCCGTTTTGTCCTCGACCTCGACCGCTTCACCCTGCGTGAGCGCATCCGGCTGCGGTTTCTTACCATGCTGGAGGAGGGGGCGCCGGCCGAGGCGGCGGCCCTGAAAGGGCTCGATCCCACTCTGCCGGCGGCGAAAATCCTGGGATTACGGCAACTTGCCGCTCTGGCAGCAGGCGAACTCGGAGAAGAGGATGCTGTCACCCTGGCGGTCACTGCCACCCGCCAGTTCGCCAAGCGTCAGGTGACGTGGTTCCGCCATCGCATGGCCGACTGGAATTGGGTGCCGGCGGATGACGCTGGTAATTTTGTATCCACGATGCGACAAAAGTTCATCTAAAGTTGCTTGACGAGGCACCTTTTCATCCATAGTTTGCGCCCACCGCAAAGGAATACCCTGTGTTCACTCGCACGGATGTAGTACTTAAGAAGCCGCACTCCGGCCGGGGATAACCCGGTTCGGCAGGGCGGCTTCATGCGGACAAGGGGCGGCAACGCCCCTTTCGCTTTTTCAGAGAACAGCGCTTCCGGAACCGATTTCGGGTAAAAGTGCGCCACGTTGAGATGACACGGACAAGACGATGATCCCACCGCTGAAAGAAATGACCGGCGCCGAAATGGTTATCCAGGCGCTCAAAGACCACGGCGTCGAGCACATTTTCGGCTATCCCGGCGGCGCGGTCCTGCCGATTTACGACGCGCTATTCGCGGCCAACGATCTTGTCCATGTCCTGGTGCGCCATGAGCAGGGCGCCGTGCACGCGGCCGAAGGCTATGCCCGCTCGACCGGCAAGTGCGGCGTCGCGCTGGTGACTTCGGGTCCTGGCGCCACCAACGCGGTGACCGGCCTCGCCGATGCGTTGCTCGATTCCATTCCGCTGGTGGTGCTGTCGGGCCAGGTCGCGACCCATTTGATCGGCACCGACGCCTTCCAGGAATGCGATACCGTCGGCATCACCCGGCCCTGCACCAAGCACAATTGGCTGGTGAAGGACATCGCCGACCTGCCGCGCATCCTGCACGAGGCGTTTCAGATCGCCACCACGGGTCGCCCCGGTCCGGTGGTGGTCGACATCCCCAAAGACATCCAATTCAAGAAGGGTTTTTACGTCGAGCCCGACAGCGTCGTGCATCGGACCTATCACCCGCCATTCGAAGCCGATAGCGATGTGATTGCGCAGGCCGTGGCGCTGATGGCCTCGGCCAAGCGCCCGATCTTCTATACTGGCGGCGGCATCATCAATGCCGGTCCCGCGGCGTCGGCGGCGTTGCGCGAGTTGGTCGAACTGACCGGTTTCCCGGTCACCTCCACCCTGATGGGCCTCGGTGCGTTTCCCGCCTCGGACGACAAGTGGCTCGGCATGCTCGGCATGCACGGGACGTATGAAGCCAACAACGCCATGCACGATTGTGACGTGATGATCGGCCTCGGCGTGCGCTTCGATGATCGCGTCACCGGGCGCATCGACGCTTTTTCGCCGGGCTCGAAGAAAATCCACCTCGATATTGATCCGTCGCAGATCAACAAGAACATCCGTGTCGATCTGCCGATCATTGCCGACGCCGGCCAGGCGATCAAAGCCATGGTCAAGGTGTGGAAGCAGAAGGAATACAAGGCCGATCCGCGGGCGCTCGGCGAATGGTGGGAGCAGATCGAACGCTGGCGCGCCAAGAACTGTCTCGCCTACAAGCAGAATGGCCACGGCATCAAACCGCAATACGCCATCGACCGGCTCTATCAACTGACCAAGGATCGCGACACCTACATCACCACCGAAGTCGGCCAGCATCAGATGTGGGCGGCGCAGCGCTACAAGTTCGAGGAGCCCAACCGCTGGATGACCTCGGGCGGTCTCGGCACCATGGGCTACGGCATTCCGGCAGCGGTCGGCGTCCAGATGGCCCACAAGGACAGCCTCGTCATCGATATTGCCGGTGAAGGTAGCGTGCAGATGACCATGCAGGAAATGGTCACTGCGGTGCAGTACAATCTGCCGGTCAAGATCTTCATCTTGAACAACCGCTATCTCGGTATGGTGCGCCAGTGGCAGCAACTCCTGCACGGCGCGCGTTATTCGCACACCTATTCGGAGACGTTGCCCGATTTCGTCAAATTGGCGGATGCGTTCGGTTGCGTCGGTATCCGCTGCGACAAGCCGGAAGAGCTTGATGCGGCGATCCTGAAAATGATCGACTCGCCAAAAGCGGTGTTGTTCGACTGCATCGTCGATCAAATGGAAAACTGCTATCCCATGATCCCCTCGGGGGCGGCGCACAACGAGATGATCCTGTGCGATGCGGACGAAGAGGCGGCCGATGTCAGCGACGCCGGAAAGATGCTGGTCTGATGCGCTATCTCACCATCAAATGGGTCCACAAGAACCCGGCCGATCCCGTGCAAATCTACAGCGAGATCGGCAACGATTCCTACGAACTCCGCCGGATCGAAGTCTGGGCCAACGGCCGCAAAGGGTTTGCCGACGCCAATGAGCAACAGGGCGGAACCGAGTTGAGCGTGATGCCGATTCCCACGCTGGCCGAAATTGCCGCGCAACCGGAATACGAGCCCAAGGCCATCGTCGCCGAAGAATTCCACAAATTATGGCTGAAACGCAGATGAGCACGAACCACCTCGCCATGAATATCGCCACGCCCAAAGTCGAGCGCCACACCTTCGCGGTTCTGGTCGACAACGAAGCCGGTGTGCTGGCGCGCGTCGTCGGCCTGTTCTCCGGCCGCGGCTACAACATCGAAAGCCTGACGGTGGCCGAGATCGATCCCAGCGCGCACACCTCGCGAATTACCATCGTGACCTCGGGGACACCTGAAACCCTCGAGCAAATCCGCGCCCAGATCGGCCGTCTGGTGCCGGTGCACCGCGTCGTCGATTGGACGGTGGACAAGCCTTCCATTGCCCGCGAAATGGCCCTCATCAAAGTCGCCGGCACCGGCGAGAAGCGGGTGGAAGCCTTGCGCATCGCCGACGCCTTCCGGGCCCGGCCGGTCGACACCACCCACACCAGTTTCGTCTTCGAGATCACCGGCAGCCCGGACAAGATCAATCAGTTCGTCGATCTGATGGGGCCGCTGGGCCTGGTAGAAATTTCCCGCACCGGCGTCGCCGCGATCAGCCGCGGCCCGGAGGCGATGTAAGATTTTCCTCCCCCGTTTACGGGGGAGGTGGACGCGAAGCGGCCGGAGAGGGCATGCGCGGCCTGGAACGAGAGACGCTCAAACGGGCGAAGGTCCTTCGCAGTCGAATGACCGATGCCGAAGTGATCTTGTGGTCGCGTTTGCGCGGCCACCGGTTCGAGCCCTATCGCTTTCGTCGGCAACACCCTATCGGGCCCTATATCGCGGATTTTGCTTGTGTCATGCATAGGTTCGTTGTTGAGGTCGATGGCGGTACGCACTCTACGGACGAAGAAATTGCTTATGATCGCCGCCGGGAACGGTATCTCGGCACGCGCGGTTGGCAGGTGTTTCGGGTCACGAACGAAGATGTCTACAAGCGGCTGGATATGGTGCTCGAAGGAATTTGCTTGCACATGCCCCCTCCCCGGCCTTCGGCCGGACCTCCCCCGTAAACGGGGGAGGAAAGTTCTGCTTCGGGCTTTTGAAACGGAACGCTCAGTTGTATGAACGGCGCGCTAGCACGCCGGAACGCACGTTAAGGAGATCACCAAATGCGCGTCTACTACGATCGGGATGCCGATCTGAAATTCATCACCAATAAGAAAGTTGCCGTCATCGGGTTCGGCTCGCAGGGCCACGCCCATGCGCAGAACATGCGCGATAGCGGTGTCAAGGACATCGTGATCGCGGCACGCCCCGGCACGTCGTGGAAGAAGGCGGAAGCCGCCGGCTTCAAGGTGCTCACCAACGCCGAGGCCGCCAAATGGGCCGACGTGATGATGATGACGACCCCTGACGAACTCCAGGCCGACATCTACAAGGACGATCTCGCCGCCAACATGAAGCACGGCGCGGCGCTCTTTTTCGCCCACGGCTTCAACGTCCATTTCCGCTTGATCGAAGCGCGCAAGGACCTCGACGTTATCATGGTGGCGCCGAAGGGTCCCGGCCACACGGTGCGCAGCGAATTCCAGAGGGGCGGCGGCGTGCCGTGCCTGATCGCGGTGGCGCAGGACGCCAGCGGCAATGCCCATGACCTCGGCCTCGCTTATGCTTCAGCGATCGGCGGCGGCCGTTCCGGTATCATCGAGACCAGCTTCCGCGAAGAAACCGAAACCGATTTGTTCGGCGAGCAGGTCGTCTTGTGCGGCGGTTTGGTGGAACTCATCCGCAACGGCTGGGAAACCCTGGTCGAAGCCGGTTACGCCCCCGAGATGGCCTATTTCGAGTGCCTGCATGAAGTGAAGCTGATCGTGGATCTGATCTACGAAGGCGGCATCGCCAACATGAACTACTCGATCTCCAACACCGCCGAATACGGCGAATACGTCACCGGCCCCAAGATCGTCACCGCCGAAACCAAAAAGGCGATGAAAGAGGCGCTGGCGAACATCCAGTCGGGCCGCTTCGCCCGCGATTGGGTCTTGGAGAACAAGGCCGGTCAACCCTCGTTCAAGGCCACCCGCGCCAACAACCATAACCACCCGATCGAAGAAGTCGGCGCCAAGCTCCGCGCCATGATGCCTTGGATCGGCAAGAACAAACTGGTCGACAAAGACAAGACCGGCGGCGAAGGGTAACGCTGCGGCACACAAAAGTGCGGCGCTAAAGCCATTCGACAAGACAAGGCCGCGGGAGCGATCCTGCGGCCTTCGTTTTGGGGCCCCACGCATGTCCAGGAAATTCGCGATTGCCTTGTTCGCCGTTGCCGCTATTCTCGCCGCGCCGTCGTTTGCCGGGTCGGTCGAAACCGCTGCGGCTTTGCGCGATAAGGCGCTGACCGATGCCACCGCCTGGAACATCCTCGAATCGATCACGACCGAAATCGGGCCGCGCCCGATCGGCAGCCCGGCTTATGAGCGCTCGCGCGATTGGGCGGTGAAGAAGCTCAAAAGCCTCGGTTTCACCGACGTGCATGTCGAAACTTTCCCCAAGTCCGCTTGGATTCGCGGGGCCGAAAGCGCCGAGGTCGTCGCGCCGGTGCCGCAGAAACTTGCACTCATCGGGCTTGGCAATTCGCTGCCGACGCCAAAGGGCGGCATCGAGGCGCCGGTGGTGGTGTTCAATAGCTACGCCGAACTGCTGGACCAGCCGCCGGGTTCGCTGAAAGGCAAGATTGCCGTCGTCAATCAGCCGATGACCCGTACCCAGGATGGCTCCGGTTACGGCGCGGCGGTGGAAGCGAGGAATGGCGATGCCGAAGCCGCCAAGCGCGGCGCGGTCGCTTATCTGGTGCGCTCGATTTCCACCGGCACCGGCCGCGCGCCGCACACCGGTGCGACCTGGGGCGAGGGCCCGCATATTCCAGTCGCCGCGCTTGGCATGCCGGATGCCGATTTGCTGGCCAGCTTGGCGGCGCGCGGAACCGTCCGTGTACGTCTCAATCTCGCTTCCAGCATCAATCCCAAAGCGGTGTCGTTCAACATTTCCGGCGAGATCAAAGGCCGTGAAGTGCCGGACGAGGTCATCGTCATCGGCGGCCATATCGATAGCTGGGACCCGGGCACCGGCGCCATCGACGACGGCGCCGGCATCGCCATCACCACCGCCGCGGCCAAGCTGATCGGCGATCTGCCGCAGCACCCGCGCCGCACCATCCGCGTCGTGTTGTGGGGCTCGGAAGAGAACGGCGGCTCGGCGCAGGCCTATGCCGAGGCGCACAAGACCGAAGTGCCCAAGCTCGTCATCGCCGGCGAAAGCGATCTCGGCGCTGACCGTATTTATCAAGTCGCACTGCCGCAAGGCCTTCCGGGCCTGGAAGAAGTGATGGCGCCGCTGAAAGTGATCGTGTCGGGTGAGCCGCCGCGTCATGGCGGCTCCGACATCGGCGGGCTGCAGAAGGCCGGTGTGCCGATCCTCGGCGTCTCGAACGATGCGACGCGCTATTTCGATTACCACCACTCGGCCGACGACACGCTTGCTATCGTTAATCGCGCCGAGCTGAACCAGAACGTCGCCGTCTGGGCCAGCCTGATTTACCTGATCGCCGACTCCGGTATCGATTTTCACGCCAAGCCCGACGTGAAATAAATTCCGGTTGTTGCATTCATAGTGCAAAGCATTTGCAGCGATGACCAGCGCTGTCACGCGCGCGCGGCTGCGGCCAAGTATTTGAAGTGCTTTGCTTGCCGCCGCTGGTGTCGCAGCCGGTCGCAAAAAGCGAAAACCCCCTTGAAGAGTGCAGGAGGTATTCCCATTTTCGTTATATCCCGATAGCTGCAAGACCAAAGCGGACGCTGCGAAAAACGCAGCGGCGTTAGGCATAGTGGACGGCGGCGGGGCGTGCGAATGGTGACGGCGCGCTCACTGCCGATGATCGCCAGACGCTGTATATTTCCGATTTTTCCCTGGTGTCGAAGACCAAGGTTGAGGGCTTTCCGAACTAAAGCGCGACAAACAAAGAATCTTTCGGCGTTGCTCCAATGGTGTAAAACCGCCGCCAGAATCGATCGGGAGCGTAAGATGTACGTCACAGGTCATTGCTACTGCCGCAAGATCAGCTTTGAAGCCGAGGCCGATCCTTCTACGGTGCTGGTCTGTCATTGCACCGATTGCCAGGAGCTGACCGGCTCGGCGTATCGCGCTGTGATCGCGGCCAAGGATTTGAAGATTCTCACCGGCACGCCAAAGGTGTGGATCAAGACCGCCGAGTCAGGCCGCCAGAAGGCCCATTCCTTCTGCCCCGATTGCGGCTCGCCGATCTATTCCGGCGATCCGAGCGGCAGTTTGGCGGCGGTCAGTTTGCGTGTCGGTACCCTCGATCAGCGCCGCGATCTCGAACCGAAAAAGCAAATCTGGACCCGCTCGGCGCTACCCTGGGCCCTCGACTTGCACAATCTTCCCGGCCACGAGAAGCAGTAATTTTTTCACGCGGAAACGCGGAGGCGCAGAGCGGGTGTGTCAGAAGGCAGCGCCGCGACTCAGACGCGGTGATGGCGATTTGGCGTGATCTCTCTGTGCCTCTGCGTCGCGTGAATCCCTTTACGTTGGATTCTCCAAACTGAAGACTTCGCTCTCGGCGTCATAGGAGAACAGTTCGGCGAAGCGGCCCCAGCTGGTGATGGCGCGCAGGGTTTCGTCGGCAGCGTCTTCGGTGAATTTGTCTTCGAGTTCGTCGATGAAGCGGCGGCGCGGCGCGGTGTGGCTGGCGCGTTCGTCCAAGACTTTGCGGATGTGCGCGGCGAACGGCACGTTGGCAACCAGCGTCCGCTGGAAGATTTCCTTGCGGATTTGCGTTTCGGATTCGGCGAACAGCTTGCCCATAGGGGTCAGTTTGATGTCGCCGCCTTCCATGTCGCCGAGGCGCAGCATCTGCATCTGTTCGGTGATAGGAAACAATTCGTCGACTTCGAGCTGCAGATCGGAGGCGATGTCGGGAAGGTCGGCCGTGCCGTCGTACGGCGGCGCGGCGAGGGCTTCGATCAGGCCCCACAGCGTCGAGGTTGGAACCCGCGTGATCGGCGTGTCGGGAAGAACGCCAACCTGCGCGACATTGCGCTGGCGCTCGATCCGCCGCGCGGTCATTTCGACATAGATGCGATCGACGAAGTCCTCGAAACGTGGATCGGCGCGGTCGCGCGGATGTGGCAGGTCGATGGCGATATCGGTGGTGACGTGGCCGGGATTGGACGAGAAGATCAGCGCCCGGTCGCACATCTGCACCGCTTCCTCGATGTTGTGGGTGACCAGCAAGATCGATTTGATCGGCAGCTTCTTCTGGCTCCACAGCTCGATCAGATCGGTTCTGAGGTTTTCCGACGTCAACACGTCAAGGGCCGAGAACGGCTCGTCCATCAGAAGGATGTTGGGATGCACGACGAACGCGCGGGCGAAACCGACGCGCTGGCGCATGCCGCCGGAAAGTTCGCGCGGGTAGGCGCTTTCGTAACCATCGAGGCCGATGAGGTCGATGGTTTCCAGCGCCCTTGTGCGGATTTCCTTTTCCGGCAGTCCCAAGGCTTCGAGGCCGAGCTGCACGTTTTCCAGCACCGTCAGCCAGGGAAACAGCGCGAAGCTCTGGAACACCATGGCGATACCGCTCGCCGGCCCGTCGATTTTGTTGCCGAGATAGGTGAGCGTGCCGGCTTGCGGGCGAGCGAGCCCCGCGATCAGCCGCAGCAAGGTCGATTTTCCCGAGCCGGAACGGCCCAAGAGGCCGACGATCTCGCCTTCTTTCAGTCTGAGATTGACGCCGTCGAGCACGAGCAGCTCATCGCCGCCCGGTCGCGGAAATGACCGGCGCACATTGGCGACATCGAGGAGGATGTTGTTGTCCATCGGTGATGCCCTCTCAGGCGAGTTTGTACTTGCGTTCGGCGTACCAATAGAGCGGGCGCCAGAACAGGCGGTTGACCACTACGACATAGAGACACATCACGAAAATGCCGATCACGATGCGCTTGAAATCGCCCGCTGTGGTGGCGTCGGCAATGTAGGCGCCAAGCCCATAGGCGTGCAGCGATTTGTTGCCCCAACTGACCACTTCGGCGACGATCGCCGCGTTCCACGATCCGCCCGAGGCGGTGATGGCGCCGGTGACGTAATAGGGCAATACCGCAGGCAAACCGACTGTTTTCCACCACAGCCAGCCTTTGACTTGGAAATTGGACGCCACATCGCGCAGCTCGCGCGGCAAAGCGCTGGCGCCGGCGATGACATTGAACAGAATGTACCACTGGGTCCCCAGCACCATCAGCGGCGACAGCCAGATGTTGGGATTGAGGTTCCACGCCACGATCAGCGATACCGCGATCGGAAATACCAAATTGGCCGGAAACGCTGCCAGGAACTGGGCGACCGGTTGGATCACCTGCGCCAGATGCGGCCTGAGACCGACGTAAATCCCGATCGGGGTCCAGATGACACTGGCCAGTGCGATCAGCACCACCACCCGCACCATGGTCGCCAGGCCGCGCAAAGATGTGTCGAGCAGTTCGGGGCCGCTGAACGAGGCGCAGGCAAAGCGAACGACATGCCAGGTCACCCAGCCGCCAGCGATCGCCAACAAGCCGTACCAGATCACGTCGGCGATCCGGGAGCGCTTGCCGTCCTCCACTTTGCGGGCCCGGCGCGGCAGTTTCAGGGTCCAGCTCCAGTGCATCAGACGGCTGAACGGGCGCGACAGCCAGTCGAGCAGCTTGGAGCGCCGGAACATGGTCAAGGCCCAGCTTTCGGGCTCTTCGTCGCCCGGTTCGGAATCGATGCGGAAACGATGGGCCCAGGCCACCAGCGGCCGGAACAGGAGCTGGTCGAAGATGACGATCACCACCAGCATGGCGCCGATGGCGTAGAGAATGGCGCCGAGGTTCCTGGCAGCGATGGCGGTCTGAATATAGGAACCGATGCCGGGCAGGGCGATGGAAGTGGGTCCGACGCTGATCGCCTCCGCCGCCACCACGAAGAACCAACCGCCGGACATGCTCATCATCATGTTCCAGACCAGCTGGGGCATGCCGAACGGCGCCTCGATCCGCCAGAACCGGGCCCAGGAGGACAGGCCGAAGGTCTTGCCGGCCTCGGTCAGCTCGGCCGGGACGGTCCGCAGCGACTGGTAGAAGCTGAAAGCCATGTTCCACGCCTGGGATGTGAAAATGGCGAAAACCGCAGCAATTTCAGCCCCCAGGATTCGGCCCGGTGCCAGCGACAGGAAGAACACCACGGTGACGGAAATGAAGCCGAGGATGGGCACCGACTGCAGGATGTCCAGCAGCGGAATGAGAAGCAGCCCGGCGCGCGGCGATTTGGCCGCCCAGGTCGCATAGGAAAAGGTGAAAATCAGCGAAAACGCCATTGCCACCAGCATCCTAAGCGCCGTGCGGAAGGCGTAATTGGGCAGGTTGGCGGGGTCGAGCGAGATGCCTTTGGCGGTCACGGCGGCGATCGGCTGCACCAGTTCGCGGCTGGCCTCGGCCAACAGGATGATCAGCCCAAACACGAAGATCGCGGCCAGGATGTCCCACGACCGCGGCAGCAGTTTCTGGGTCTCAATCGAGACGGGGGGCAGGATTCTCATGTCGGATGCGCTCGCAAACGCTGGCGCACGTAACCATGCGCCAGGGTGGGCCGTATAATGAAAGTTCGGTCACAACCAGCAGTTCTCCAGATATTTTCCCTGATGGCCGGCAGCAGTCAGTTTTCGCCGCAGGTACAGGGGTTTGACTTGCGCCCTGCGACAGTTCCGGCATAAATACGTCGGCAAAAGTGAGGCCCCGCTCGCCCGGTTCACGGGCGCTTAAGGGCGATTGGTTAAAAGTTTAGCGAGCTGATAACTCGGCGGGCGGAACGGCGATCCGGCGATGACGCAAGGCGCGACCAGACATGACGCAGAATGCGGGTTTTCCGCAGGCGTTGTCGTGTGCGCCCACTTCACGCCCCGACCTTCCCTCGGTTTGCCGCGTGGCGAGCTTCTCCTCCTTAGATGCCCCTAGGCGCCGGCGGGTGCGGCTGATCCGCACCGGGTGTTTAGGGGAAATCGCGCGAAAGGAGAGATCGAAGCCGCTATAAGCGGTGAACGGAAGGAACGTATTGGCCATGACGACGACATCAACCGACAAAAACCGGGTTCAGGTTTTCGACACGACGCTGCGTGACGGCGAGCAATCGCCCGGCGCGGCAATGACCTTCGAGGAGAAGCTGGAAGTCGCCGATTGTCTCGATGCCCTGGGCGTCGACATCATCGAAGCGGGTTTCCCAATTTCCAGCCAAGGTGATTTTGACGCCGTTTCCGAAATTGCACGCCGCGTGAAGAACGCTAGCGTTTGTGGTTTGGCGCGTGCGGGTTTTAAGGACATCGACCGTGCCGCCGAAGCGGTGAAGCACGCCCAACGCCCGCGTATTCACACTTTTATTTCGACCAGCCCGGTGCACATGAAGCACAAGCTGAACATGGGCGCCAATGCCGTGCTCGATGCGGTCGGTGTTTCCGTCAGTCACGCCCGCAAGCTGGTTGACGACGTGCAGTGGAGCGCCGAAGACGCCACCCGCACCGAACGCGATTTTCTCTGCCGCTGTGTCGAACTCGCCATCCGCTCCGGTGCCACCACGGTGAACATCCCGGATACGGTGGGTTACGCCACGCCGCAGGAGTTCTATGAACTCATCCAGATGCTGTTCAACCGCGTGCCCAACATCGACAAAGCGGTGATCGCCACCCATTGTCACAATGACTTGGGATTGGCGGTGGCAAACTCGCTGGCAGGTGTGCTGGCGGGAGCGCGGCAGGTGGAATGCACCATCAACGGCATCGGCGAACGGGCCGGCAATGCGGCGCTGGAAGAAATCGTCATGGCGCTCAAGGTCCGGGGGGATCTGATGCCGTTCACGACGGGCGTCAATTCCACGCTGCTGTCGAAAGCCTCCAAGCTGGTGTCGAACGTCACCGGCTTTCCGGTGCAGTACAACAAGGCGATCGTCGGCAAAAACGCCTTCAGCCACGAAAGCGGCATCCATCAAGACGGCATGCTGAAAAACGTGGAAACCTACGAGATCATGCGCCCCGAAACCGTGGGCGTGAAGGAGACCTCGCTGGTTCTGGGCAAGCTGAGCGGCCGTCACGCCTTCAAGGACAAGCTCGCCAATCTCGGCTACGAACTGGCCGACGCCGCCTTCGAGGACGCGTTCCGCCGCTTCAAGGCACTGGCCGACAAGAAGAAGAATGTGTTCGACGACGACATTGCCGCTCTGGTCGACGACGAGATTGGCCGCGCTCAGGACCTCATCGTCGTCAAGGGGCTGAAGGTGATGACTGGCGTCGGCATCCCGCCGTCGGCCGAAATGACCTTGACCATCGAAGGTAAGGACAAGACGGCCGAGGTGACCGGCGACGGCGCCGTCGACGCGATCTTCAACGCTATCCGTGAACTTTATCCCCACACCGTCAACTTACAGGTCTATCAAGTAAAGGCGGTGACCGAGGGGACCGACGCGCAGGCGCACGTCAGTGTCCGGCTCGAAGAAGATGGCCGTACGGTCATAGGCAGAGGCGCTGACACCGATACATTGGTGGCTTCTGCCTACGCCTATGTTAATGCATTGAACAAGCTCTTGGTGAAACGCAGGAAGCAGGCGCCCGAAACCCTGAACGTCGCACAGTGATACGGCCCGGCTCCGGGGAAGTCCTCGGGGCCGAGACGGCTCATTGCAGGGGTCCGGCGATCCGGCTCACGAAAGGAATGGCAGGTTAAGCATGTTCGGCAGTCTTCTCGGCGCGCTGTCGAGCGATATGGCGATCGACCTCGGAACCGCGAACACCCTCGTCTATGTCAAGGGACGCGGCATCGTTCTCAACGAACCGTCCGTCGTCGCCACGATCAATCGAGGGGGTAAGAAACAGGTCCGTGCCGTCGGCAACGACGCCAAGATGATGCTGGGGCGTACCCCCGGCAATATCGAGGCGATTCGGCCGATGCGCGACGGCGTCATCGCGGATTTCGAAATTGCGGAGGAGATGATCAAACATTTCATCCGCAAGGTGCACAACCGCAGGTCGTTCGCCAATCCCATGATCATCGTCTGCGTGCCGTCCGGTTCGACGGCGGTGGAGCGGCGTGCCATTCAGGAATCGGCCCTGTCGGCCGGGGCTAGGCGCGTCTTCCTGATCGAGGAGCCGATGGCGGCGGCAATCGGCGCCGGTTTGCCGGTGTCTGAGCCGACCGGCTCGATGGTGGTCGATATCGGCGGCGGCACCACGGAAGTGGCGGTGCTGTCGCTCGGCGGCATCGTCTATTCGCGCTCGGTGCGGGTCGGCGGCGACAAGATGGACGAGGCCATCATCGCCTACATCCGCCGTCACCAGAACCTTCTTATTGGCGAAGCCTCGTCCGAGCGCATCAAGAAGGAAATCGGCTCGGCCGCGCCGCCGCCGGATGGCACCGGGGTGACCTTGGAAATCAAGGGCCGCGACCTTTTGAACGGCGTGCCGAAGGAAATCACGATTACCCAGCGCCATATCGCCGAGGCCCTGGCCGAGCCGGTCGGGCAGATCGTCGAGGCGGTCAAGGTTGCTTTGGAAGCGACGCCGCCGGAACTGGCGGCTGACATTGTCGACAAGGGCATCGTGCTGACGGGCGGCGGCTCGCTGCTGGCAAATCTCGATCAAGTGCTACGCGAAGAGACGGGCCTGCCGATCTCGATCGCCGACGATCCCTTGTCCTGTGTGGCACTGGGAACCGGACGGGTGCTGGAAAACACCAAAGGCATGCGGCACGTTCTATCAACTGCCTTCTGATAGCCTTCCGGCTGGAGGCGGTGGGTCGGAGCAGGTATGGGTAACAGTAGCTGGAGGATTTCGCGGTCGCGCGGCAGAGCCCATCTGCCGCTCGCCGTCGTCGCCGTGCTGGCTGTTGTGCTGATCCTGTTCGGCAAGGTCCAGTCCTCGATGTTTGACCGGGCCCGTACCAACCTCGCCGACTGGATGAGCCCGGCGCTGTCGGCGACCCGTACGCCGATGCAAGTGGCGGGGCGCTGGCTTGCCTCGATCGGCGATTTCTTCTGGGTTTACCAGGAAAACATGCGCCTCAAGGAAGAGAATGCCCGCCTCAAACAATGGCACAACTCGGCGCTGGTGCTGGACGAGCGGCTGAAGCGCTACCAGCTCTTGCTCCACGCGGTGCCGGACCCGACGATGTCGTCGGTGGTGGCGCGGGTGATCGGACGGGCCAACCACTCGTCGCTGCAGACCATGATCCTCGATGCCGGCAAGTCGAGCGGCGTCAAGCCGGGGCAGGCCGTGATCGACCAGCGCGGCATGATCGGCCGCATCTATTTGACCGGCGAGCGTACCAGCTGGGTCATTCTTCTCACCGACTTGAACAGCCGCATTCCGGTGTCGATCGAGCCCAACAACGATCAGGCGATCATGGCTGGCGACAACTCGCCGATGCCGGTGATCGAGACACTGGCGCATGGCGTCCAGCTCAAGGCCGATGCCCAGGTCGTGACTTCGGGGGATGGCGACATTCTTCCGGCGGGTATTCCGATTGGCGTCATCGTTCCCGACAGAGGCACCTATCGCATCGCCTTGTTTGCCGATCAGACCACGGCGCAAGACGTCGAAATCGTTGATTTCAAGCTCAAGCCTGAGCAGCCGCCGCTGGTGACCCAACAAGAACTGCCGGTGACCGCTGCCGGACTGCCGCCTGTCGTCCCGCCGCCGCAAGGAACCGGTGTGGCGCCGCAGCCGGTCATGGCGCTGCCGCCGCCCGTGTTCAAACCGCTGGTGCAGCAACCGGGGGCGCCGGTGAAGCCGGGTGCTCTTCCTGCCGACAATTTGGATACCGACGTGCCCAACGCCGGTAATCAGTGAGGCTGCCGTGGAACGCTTGGGCGGTTTTTTCCATTCCCGGCACTTTGCCAATGCTATGCCAGTGCTGTTCGGCTTGGTCGGCGTCGTGATCACGAATTTGCCGTTTTCGCTGTTCGGCGGTTGGATTCCGTCGCCGATGTATGCCCTGATGCCGGTCTATTACTGGTGCTTGGTGCGTCCCGATCTGATGAGCCCGGGCTGGGTGCTTTTAATCGGTCTCGGCCATGACGTGTTTTCGGGCGAACCCATCGGTGTCTGGGCGGCGTCGTTCGTGGTGACCTACGCGGTGATCGACAAGCAGCGCGACGCCTTTGCCGGTCTATCGGGGTGGGGTGCCATCCTCGGCTTTGCCACCGCGGCGCTGATCGCCTGCGCCACCAATTACACGATCACCTCGCTTTATTTCTGGAAGCTGATGGCGGTCGGCGGATCGATCCGGGAATTCGCGGTGACGTCGGTGCTGTATGTCGTGGTGTTGCCGCTCCTCAGCTTTACGCATCGCAAAGTGGTCGGCCCCTTGCGGAGCGAATTCTGATGCCGCTGTTCGACCGCAAAGACAAATCCCGTTACGCCAGCTTCACTCGGCGCACATTGATGCTGTCGGGCGCCATGGGCGGGATTTTCGCGGTGCTGGGCGCACGTCTTTACCAGCTACAGATTCTCAACGGTCACGAGTACTTGGAGGACGCGGAACACAACCGCATCAGCCAGCGGTTCATCTTCCCGCCGCGCGGGCGTATCTTCGACCGCTTCGGCGTCGAACTGGCCTCCAACCGGCGGAACTATCGCGTCGTCATTGTGCAGGAACAAGCCAGCCCGAGCGTCGAGGCGGTGCTGGATTCGGTCGCCAAGATCATTCAGATCGATCCCGACAAGAAGCAGCGCGTGCTGCACGACATCGCGGTGAACAAGAAATTCGCGCAAGTGCCGATTGTCGAGAACCTGTCGTGGGAGGAGTTTGCCCGGGTCAGCATGCATCTGCCCTATCTGCCGGGGGTGCAGACTGATATCGGCGAGACCCGCGCCTATCCCTACCTCGCCGAGATGAGCCATGTCCTCGGCTACGTCGCGGCGGCGAACCAGAAAGACCTCGATAAGGACAACGATCCGCTGCTCGCCCAGCCCGGTTTCCGCATCGGCAAACGCGGCATCGAAAAGCAGTACGACAGCGAAATGCGCGGGGGGGCGGGCGCGTCGCAGGTCGAAGTGAATGCTTACGGCCGCGTCATCCGCGAATTGGATGCCAAGCCATCCTCGCCGGGCAAGGACGTCTGGCTCACACTCGATTGCCAGTTGCAGCGCTATGCTGAAGAGCGCCTCGGCGACGAAAGCGCAGCCTGCGTGGTCATGGATACGGCCACCGGCGACGTGCTCGCGCTGGCGTCATCGCCCGGCTACGACCCCAATTTGTTCAATGTCGGCATCAGCACGACGGCGTGGAACGAGCTGCTCCACAACGACCACAAGCCGCTGCTGAACAAAGCGCTGTCGGGCTCCTATCCGCCGGGATCGACCTTCAAGCCGGCAATGGCACTGGCCGCCTACGACAACGGTCTGGCTGATCTGCAGGTCTTTTGCAGCGGCTCGGTGACGATCGGCAACCACACCTTCCACTGTTACAAGAAGGGCGGGCACGGCCATGTCGACTTGCGCCGCGGCATTCAGGTGTCGTGCGACGTCTTTTTCTATGAAGTCGCGCGGCGGCTCGGCATCGACAAGATGGAAGCGGCGGCCCGTGCGCTTGGCTTGGGGGCGCAGACCGGCATCGAACTGCCGGGTGAGAACTCCGGCTTCATCCCCAGTGCAGGCTGGAAACTGGCGCGCTACGGTGTGCCTTGGCAGCTTGGCGACACAATCAGCGCCGGTATCGGCCAGGGCTATGTGGTGGTGACGCCGATCCAACTTTGCACCATGGCGGCGCGCATCGCTTCGGGCAAGGCGCTGGTTCCGCGCATTGCTCATGTGGTCGGCAGCCGCTTCCAGCCACAGCCGATGCCGGGCGCGCTGCCGTTCTCGCCGGAAGCCTTCGCCGCGGTGCGCGACGGGCTCAACGCGGTGTGCAACGAGCCGGGTGGCACGGGTTACGCTTGGCGTATCACCGAGCCGGGTTTCGAGATGGCGGGCAAGACTGGCACCGCCCAGGTTCGCCTCATCTCCAAGCAGGAACACGACGCCGGCGTGCGCAAAAACGAATCCTTGCCGTGGAACCTGCGTGACCACGCGCTGTACTTCGCCTACGCGCCCGCCGGGTCGCCGCGCTATGCCTGCATGGTGATGATGGAACATGGCGCCGTCGGCAGCCATCCGCACGTCCAGATGGCACGCGACATCCTGTTGTTCGCCCAGCGGCGCGATCCGGTGAAGCTGCCGACGGCCTACCCGGTGCGCGCCGCCGAAGACCATCGCGAGGGGGAGGGCTGAGATGCCGATTCGTCCCTATGCCGCCGCCCGGCGCCATCTGTCGATTACCGACAAGCTCTACGAGGTCAATTGGGGCCTGGTGCTGCTGATCACCATCATCGCCGGCGTTGGTATCGCTATGCAGTATTCGGTGGCCGGCGGCCATTGGGATCCGTGGGCCTCCAAGCAGCTCGTCCGGTTCATCATTGGTTTTGTGATGATGATAGTGGCGGCGATGGTCGACATCCGCGTCTGGATGAACATCGCCTATCCCTTCTATGCGGTGTCGCTGGTGCTGCTCTTGGGCGTGGAGGCGATGGGCATGGCCCATTTGGGTGCCCAGCGCTGGATTTCGCTCGGCCCGCTCGAACTGCAGCCCTCCGAACCGATGAAGATCGCTATCATCCTGGCGCTGGCCAAGTTCCTGCACGGCCAGAGCGTCGAGGACATTGCCAAGCCGGGGCGCCTGTTGATCCCGCTCATTATGATCGGCATGCCAGCGGTGCTGGTGGCGATGCAGCCCAATCTCGGCACCACCATCATCATCGCACTGGACGGCTGTGCGCTTCTGTTCCTGGCCGGGTTGTCGTGGTGGTGGATTGTGCCGACGCTTACGGCGATGGCGGCCGCCGTGCCGGTGGCCTGGAGGTACGTGCTGCACGATTACCAGAAGGCCCGGGTGATGACTTTCCTGAACCCGGAATCTGATGCACTGGGGGCGGGCTGGAACATCACCCAGGCCAAGATTGCGGTCGGATCGGGCGGAGCGGCGGGCAAGGGCTTCCTGGAAGGCACTCAAAGCCGGCTCAACTTCCTGCCGGAAAAGCAGACCGATTTCATCTGGACCAATTTTGCCGAGGAATTTGGCTTTGTCGGCTGCACCGCCATGCTGATTCTGTTCGCCGTGGTGCTGGGCTATGGCGTCCAAATCGCGATGAGCGCGCGCAGCCAGTTTGGCCGGCTGGTGGCCATGGGGGTTTCCCTCAACTTCTTCTTCTACATCATGATCAATGGGCTGATGGTGACGGGACTGATTCCCGTGGTGGGCATTCCCATGCCGTTGATCTCCTACGGCGGCACTGCGATGCTGGCGGTGATGTTCGGCTTTGGCCTGCTGCTCTCAGTCCATGTGCACCGGCAGGTGGAAATACCCCGCCATTCGACCGGAATCATCTGAAATACCAGAGATTTATGGGGCACCAACGATCCGCCCCCAGAAACCTTCCGCCAGTGTCGATTTGGCGAAAGTCGCGCATGGACAGGGTGGAATCCCTCTGCTATACGCCCGCCTCCTTTGTGGGTGATTAGCTCAGTTGGTAGAGCAGCTGACTCTTAATCAGCGGGTCACAGGTTCGAGCCCTGTATCACCCACCATTGATCTTGCTACGCTTTTCCCGCTTTAGGGTTGGAACAGGTTGGCACGGTCGAGAACTCAGTCGGGAATTTTCGTTCTCAATTCGAGCTTCTTGATTGCGCTGTCCGCCAACGCCGGGTCGCGGTTGAGGTAGTGCGCGTCCAGGATCGTGGCGACGTCGCGCAAGGAGTGGCCCGCCAGGGTGGTGATTTCCGGCTGAGTATTGTTGCCTTTGCACAAGTACGCCAAGATCACGGTGTCCTTCAGCAAATGGGCGCAGTACGTCCTATCGTTGGAGTAGAACTGGAAACATCTCCGGTTCCGCTTATTTATTAGAGTCGATCCAAGAAGTTGTTGTGTCCTGAGAATCGGATGTGATTCTGTTGTTGGCGGCGATCCTTTTGGGATCAAGCAGAAACTCGTCAGTACACATTGAGCGACATGATGTGCTGTGGACGCGCGACCGCTGCCGATTCAAAAAGGGCAACGGTCGCGACAACCACAATGGACTGTGGACTACGCACTGCCCTACATCTTGGTCTTCACGCCTGCATAGAAGCCGCGGCTTGACCGCAGAAACCCAACGGGGTTCTGATAGTCTTCATCAAACAGATTGTTGATGCGACCGTAAACCGTGAAATTATCACTGATGTCGTAACTCGCGCCGATATCGGCGGTTGTATAGCCGGACGCTTTCATGCGCGAGATTGTGAAGGCGCGGTTGCCGTCAATCCACGGCCCAACGGTGAGCACATTCGCGTTAACTGACAACGCCGGTGTGATCTGCCAACGCGCATCCACGCTGACCTTGTTCTGCGGACGGCGCAGTAATTCGAGATGCGCAATCTCGTCCGTTGCCTTCGTGTAGGTGTAATCCAACCGCAGCGTGACGGATTGGACAGGCTGCAAGGTGATAAAGCTCTCGACGCCCTCGGTCTTTGCCTTGCCGATATTGGTATAGGAGGACCAAGTTGCGTTGTTGCCGATCAGGTTTTTTATGTCGTTGCGGAAATAAGTCGCGCCAAACCGCAGGACATTTTCGAACAGCGGTTGCTCAAAGCCTACATCCCAACCGGTGCTGGTTTCGGGTTTTAGATCGGGATTGCCGTAGAAGCCGTAGGACGGATAGTCCTGGAACATCTGGCTCAAGGTCGGCACTTTGAAGCCGGTTCCGACACTTGCCTTCAGCTTGGTTCCTGTTGCCTCGACAATATAGACAGGCGCAACGCGATAGGTCGCCCGGCCGCCAAAATGGTCATTGCCGTCGTAGCGCAGCGAAATCGTGCTGTAGAAATTGTCGAACAGGTTCGACTGCAGTTCGGCGTAGCCCGCTGTGAAATTGTTGCTGGCCGAAATCGGCAAGCGGATTTCGTCGCGCTGGTGCTCGAAGCCGAGGACCAGAAGTTCGCTGTCAGAAAAATGCAGATTTCCTTGCCAATCGACTTTGACGCGATTCCCAGAATAATAGCTTATCCCATTGCTCGGGCTGTTGTCGGTAGATTTGATGCTGCTGTAGGCGACACCCAGCGTCTGGTCGAGGAAACCGCCGAACAGGACAAGGTGCCCCGTTCCGCGCGTGTAGTATTGCAGGGAATCATCCCGGCTTTGGGTCGCCTCAGGATTGCCGCTCCAGTCGTCGCCTGTGAGATGCAGGCGGGAATTCGTATAGCGGCCGACAAAGCCGACGTCGAAATTCTCAACGACATCGTAGCCGAGCTTCGTCGACGCCGTAACATTATCATAGCGATCGTCGTTCCGCTTTTCGCCAGGTGCCAAAAGGTCCAGCGGCGTCACTGGCGTGGCGTTCGAATGGAAATGCGCGACATTGGCGGCAAAATGAAAACCGCCTGTCGAACCGCTGACACCGCCGTTCTGATTGAAGGTGTCGAACGATCCCCCTTCGATACCGGCCGTAAAACGAGCCGGTCCGTTGCCGACCTTTGTGATGATGTTGATCACGCCGCCGATGGCATCGGAGCCATAGAGTCCACTTTGCGGCCCCCGCAGAACTTCAACCCGATCGATGTCTGGTGTCAGGAACGACCCGAAGTCGAAGGCCGCGTTGGCGCCGCTTGGATCGCCAACATCAATGCCGTCCACCAGCACCTTGACGTGATTGGAGTTTGTGCCGCGCATAAACACTGATGTCTGACCGCCGGGTCCGCCGGTCTGGACGATATTGAGGCCGGGTACATCCTTCAGCAGATCAGGCAAGGTCTGACTCTGCCGAACGGCTATATCATCGGCCGTGATCACGGTGACGCTGCTTGCAACTTGCGCTTCGGGCGTCGGAACGCGCGTCGCCGAGACCACAATGGTTTCGGGCGTGTCAACTGTTGTCGCGGCACTTGAAGAAGCTGCCAGACCGATCAGGCCGACAGTTGAACATAATAAGGACTTGCGCATGACATTCTCCTGGTTTGATTCCAGGAGTCGACACGCGAAAGCATACGGTCTTTTCTATAGAACATGCCTAACCGAGGCTCCGCGCCAACGACTCCGCCTTGTCGTCGCAACGGTTTCCCCCGTTAGTTTCCAGCCATCCTCGACCGAAAACAGGACGACGGCGCAAGGCAAGTCTCCTGGCTCCCGGCTCTATCGCTCTCGTCCGCCTTCCCAAGGCATCCCGCCTCAGTGGCATTGGGGACGATCGCTCGCCGGTCACAGTTGCGAGGACAGCCGCGGGTTCTCACCGCATTCCTTTTGATCCCCTTCGGGAACCCTGCACGCGGCTCGGAACATAGCCAACCTACCGTGCCGGTCAATCCGCTCAATTTGCTCTGGGGTCGCATTCTGGCGTTCCGTTGTGTCCAGATCACAGCAACAGCAAAATGCTATTGCTCTGACGCAAATCGCCTATTTTGGAGCATCTGGTCTGGTCTATTTGGTCAGCGCGATCTTTTCCACGCGGGTGTAATCGATCTTGCCGGTGCCAAGTACCGGGATGGCATCGATGTGGATGATACGCTTGGGCACCGCCAGTTCGGACACACCGTGATTTTGCGCCCAACCGACCAAATCGATCCGATCAGCGTCGGGGTTGGTGGTCAGCAGCACAATGTGCTCGCCCTTGCGCCCGTCGGGCATCGTGATCGCGGCATGAGCGAAGTCGGGCCACAATGCCAACGCGATGTTTTCGACCACCGCCAGCGAAACGGCTTCGCCGCCGATTTTGGCAAACCGCTTCAGCCGCCCCTTGATCGAAATGAAACCGTCTTCGTCGATATGCACCACGTCGCCGGTATCGTGCCAGCCGTCCTTGGGGGGCTGGATCACGCCAGGCTGGTCGGGCCGGATATAGCCGAGCATGACGTTCGGCCCCTGGATGAACATGCGCCCGGCGTTGGGAATGCCCTCGACCGGCTCCAGCCGGGCGTCCATGCCGGGCAAGATGTGCCCGATTGTGCCGGAGTGGTTGGCTCCCGGCTGATTGATAGCGGCCAGCGGCGAGGCTTCCGTGAGGCCGTAGCCTTCAAGGATTTCGAGCGAACTCTTACGGTGCAGGAGTTGGCGGGTTTCGTCGCGCACACGCTCGGCGCCGCAAGCCGCAATGCGCAAATTCTTCAGGGCGCCTTCCTCGCCAGCGCGGGCGTATTGCGACAGGAACGTGTCGGTGGAAATGAGGATGGTGGCGCCCGTTTCGCGGATCCGCCGCGAGATTTCTTTCGGCTGCAGCGGTGTTGGATGCAGCACCGTCTTGAAGCCCACGATCAGTGGCAGGATCACGCCCGTGTTCAAGCCGAAGCAATGGAACATCGGCAGGGCGTTGAACATGACGTCCGTCGCAAACAGGGGGACGTGTTCGCACGCCTGTTCGATGTTGACGAGGATGTTGAAGTGGGAAAGCGCCACCCCCTTGGGTTCGCCCTCGGTCCCCGAGGTAAACAGGATCACGGCCGGATGGTCGTAGGCCGGCTTCTTGCCGGTCAGGTTCGCCCAAACATTGCCGACGAAATGCGAGGCCTTGCCTCCGGTAACGAATGGCGGCGCGAACTTGCCCGTCGCCGCAACCGCCTTGTCGAACACCGTCAGATGTTTCCTGACGTCTTCGAGGTAGACGATCTCGGCTTTACTGGAAAGTTCCGCCACCATGCCGCCGAGCTTGGCCAGGTCGACGAACTTGCGTGCCGTGACGATGCGTTTGACTTTGGCGGTGCGTAACGCGCTGAACACCCCGGCGGCGCCATTGGAGAAGTTCAGCATCGTCGGCACCCGGCCAAACGCGGAAAGTGCAAAGAACGCAATGACGGTGCCTAAACTGGTAGGCAACATAATGCCGACCGCTTCACCGGGCGCAGTCCCCTTGCGCAGCGCATGACCCACAGCGAGCGACGCCATAACCAGCATGTCATAGGTCGCTACGGTTTCGTCGCCGTCGACAATCGCCGGGCGGCTGCCGCCGACCCGCGCCCGCACGTCTACCAACGCCTGGAAAAGTGTTTTGCGCCCGTTCTGCAGATCGATCGGTTTCATTTCTTTGCCGGATACGACAGCGACAGTTGCTGCTAGCAATTACGCCTCCATCACTGCACCATCAGCCACGCATTCATGGCACAGATATCGCTGAACCACGTGCTCTACGGCTTTGATCATGCCTCCCTCCATACATCCGCCATTCAAACCAGCGATTTTGCGATATGCACGAAGGGGAGATCGATACGAAAACTCGCACTGAAGTTAAGCTGGTGGAAAAAGCTCAACGCCCGCGCGTTGTCCTGGTCAACAACACCCCAAAACTCCGTGATGCCACGCGTGACGGCGTAGTCTTCGAGCAATTTGTGCATCATGCTACCTAAGCCGTGCCGTTGCAGGTCCGTACGGACGATTACGGCACATTCGGCGCTTTTCTTAAGGGTGTCCCTGGCAAAGCGCGCGACGGCGACAACCTCGCCTTTCAAATTCTCCGCGACAAACGCCATATGCTGTTCGTAATCGATCTGAGTGAGCTGCGCTGCGAGCCTCTCCGACAGGCGGCGGATGCTGTTGAGAAAGCGAAACCGCAAGTCCTCGGCGCTGCACAGAAAGGAAGCCGCAACGAACCTGGGCGCATCGTCGGGACAAACCGGCCGCACCAACAAGCGACTACCGTACCAATTGATATGCTGGGACAAGAAGTCCGGATAGGTCGTCATCGTCTACTCACCGCCACGCAATCTGGATACTACATGCTTGCAACGTTGCAAGCACGCCCTCTCTGTAGGACACGGCAGCCAGCGCCACACCAGGATGTGGCTTGAATTTCTGCAACACCCAACACTCGACACCCAAACCGGCCAGATCACCCTCTATCCGACTGATGAACTTATTTGTCTTTCAGCAGACGACAATTTAGGCGTTCGCCGCGCCATGCCTCGGCACGGCTAAGCCCAGCGCAAGGCCAGCACGCTGGAGCGCCAGAAGTGCAACGAAAGCAATTCCGTTCACGCTCAGCACATATAGAATGACCTTCGCACTGAAGGCACCTGATCCAGATGGGAGAATCGCTGTGGCCGCATAGAGCGAGCCCTCATACGCCGCAAAGGCAATTACAAACGTGCCAAGCGCAGCCTGAACCCAACCTGTTCGGCGCAACATCGATTCCGCTTTGACCGCGGCGCCTGTCGCCACGAGTGCCGCTATGCCGATGACGGCGCCCCAGGCGAAACTGTCCCAACTTTGCGGATAGTTCAGACAAGTATAGCCAACGATCTGGTTGGCAGCCCAGTTGACACCCGTCAACACAAAGGCATCACGCCGATTCAAATGGAGCGCAGCGAGTGCCCCAAGCGCCGCAAAGGGCGTGGCGCAGGCGAAGATGAGGCTGCCGAAAAGCGTCGCCCCAGTGAGGATTGCAATCCAACTGACGCGCCTGATGGTGCTGTTGTCCCGCATCTGCATATCTATATCTCCCCAGGCTTTGCTACCCGTTCCAGTCTGTCAAACCGCGCCCAAATGCCGTTTTCGCCATCCCATGAACCTTGGCTCGAAGCTTTGGAATATTCGGTGGCGCGCTGCTCGAAGAAATTGGCGTGTTCCACACCGTTGAGCACTTCCACCAGCCACGGCAAAGGATGAGACTTGATTTGCTCATACCCCGCGTCGGTCTCGCGGAAATGTCCGAACAGCACCGGCAATCGTAACTGGGTCAACCTCCAATCGGCAATATATCGAACATAGGACTTGATGTCGCCCGCACGCATACCATCCACCTCACCAAGCTCGAAGGCAAGATCGACGAAGCGCTCTTCCAGTCCCACCATGATTTTGGCGACATCCAGAATGTCGTCTCGCACGGAATTTGACAGCGCGCCGGTTTCGGCGTTCCAGGCATGGAAGAGCTGTATCATGGCTTCGCAATGCAAACTCTCGTCACGTACCGACCACGTCACGATCTGGCCCATGCCCTTCATTTTGTTGTAGCGCGGGAAGTTGAGAAGCATGGCAAAGCTGGCAAACAGCGCCATGCCTTCGGTGAAGGCGCCGAACATGGCAAGAGTGCGCGAGACATCGGCCACCGTGCCGACACCGAAGCTGTGCATGTAATCCGCCTTGTCGCGCATGGCGGCGTAATCGCGGAACGCCTCGAATTCCACTTGCGGCATGCCGAGCGTCTTCAACAACAGCGCATAGGCGTCGATATGTACCGTCTCCATATTGGTGAAGGCGGCCAGCATCATCTGCACTTCCAAAGGCTGGAAGATCGGCAAATAGCGCTTCATATAGTTGTCGGAGACTTCCACGTCGGACTGCGTGAAAAAGCGGAAAATCTGGGTGAGCAAATTGCGTTCGTTGTCGCTAACGCGGTCGGAAGCCCAGTCCTTTACGTCTTCGCCAAGCGGGACTTCCTCGCCCATCCAATGGACCTGCTGCTGACGCTTCCAGAATTCGTACGCCCAGGGATACCGCTCAACGTTATAGGCGCCGGAGGCGGTGAGAAGTCCGATGCGGCCGGTCCCGACCAATTCAAGCGGGTTTAAGCGAGAGAGTTCCATGGCTGTTGTTCCGGTCACTGGCAGGCCAAGCATTCGTCGTAATCGGTTGGGGCGCCACCTTGGATCGCGGCGACTTCGTCTTTCGTGCCTGCGAAGCCGGCGCGCTGCACCGATTTCGAGCGGCAGTAATAGAGGCTCTTGATGCCCTTCTGCCACGCCGTCCAATGCAGCATATGCAAATCCCATTTTGGTACGTCGCCCGGCAGGAAGAGATTGATCGACTGACTTTGACAGATGAAGGGCGCGCGATCGGCCGCCAGTTCCACAATCCAGCGCTGGTCGATTTCGAACGCCGTGCGGAAGATGGATTTTTCGTCGGCCGTCAGGCAATCGAGATGTTGCACCGAGCCTTCCGCCGCGATGATGGATTGCCAGACCTCCGGCGTATCGGCGCCAACTCTTGCCAAGAGTTTTTTCAGATGCGGATTGCGCACCGAAAACGAGCCTGACAGCGTCTTGTGAGTATAGACATTGGCCGGAATGGGTTCGATGCACGCGCTGGTGCCACCGCAAATGATCGAGATGGAAGCGGTGGGCGCAATGGCGAGCTTGTGGCTGAAGCGTTCCACAACGCCGCGCTCGGCGGCATCGGGACAAGCCCCACGCTCTGCGGCTAAACGTTTGGACACTGCATCGGCATCCGCGCGCAATTTCTTAAAGATGCGCAAGTTCCACGATTTGGCGAGCGCACTTTCGAAGGGAATGCCGCGGGCTTGCAGGAATGAATGAAACCCCATGATGCCAAGCCCGACCGAGCGCTCACGCAGAGCGGCATAGGCGGCGTGCTCCATTCCCTTGGGAGCACTGTCGATAAAATCCGTCAGCACATTGTCGAGGAACCGCAGTACGTCCTCGACAATGCCTGGCACCTCGCTCCACTGGTCCCAGGTCTCGATATTGAGCGAGGAGAGACAGCAGACCGCCGTGCGCATTTCGCCGTCGTGATCGCGGCCGGACGGCAGCGTGATCTCGGCACAAAGATTGGACGAACGGACTTTGAGACCCAACGCACGCTGATGCGGAGCGAGCGCCCGGTTCACCGTATCGATAAAGAGAAGATAAGGTTCGCCGGTTTGAAGGCGGGTTTCCAGTATCTTCTGCCACAACTGGCGCGCCGGCACCTCGCGCAGCACGTCGCCCGTCTTGGGACTCTTGAGGCCAAACGGCTTGTCATCGCGCACCGCCTCCATGAATTCATCGGTAATGGCGATGCCGTGGTGAAGGTTCAAAGCCTTGCGGTTGAAGTCGCCGGAAGCTTTGCGGATTTCGAGGAACTCTTCAATTTCCGGATGGTGAACATCGAGATAGCACGCCGCCGAACCGCGCCGGAGCGATCCCTGGCTGATCGCGAGCGTCAGACTGTCCATGACGCGGATGAAGGGGATGATGCCCGAAGTCTCGCCACAGCCTTTCACCGTCTCGCCAATCGAGCGCACGCCACCCCAATAGGTGCCGATGCCACCACCATTGGAGGCGAGCTTCACATTCTCGTTCCAGGTTTCGACGATGCCGTCGAGTGTGTCGGGCACCGCGTTGAGGAAGCAAGAAATCGGCAAGCCGCGCGTGGTCCCGCCGTTGGAGAGAATCGGTGTTGCCGGCATGAACCACAATTGGGACATGGCGTCGTAGAGCCGTTGCGCGTGCGCGGTGTCGTCGGCGTAGGCGCAAGCAACCCGGGCAAACATATGCTGGATGTTTTCGCCGGGCAGTTGATAGCGGTCCAGCAAGGTCGCCTTGCCGAAATCGGTGAGAAGGCGGTCGCGGCCGTGATCAAGTCTCAGCTCGTCAGGCTGGGGTTTGCGCCCAAGCGGAGCAGGAAGGGGTGGGCGTTGACGGACGACGGGCGGGTCGGCCACCGGTTCCGGTGTTGCGACAACGCGCTGGGAATCGAAGTTACACGCTAGCGACATGCCGCTCTCCAGATTGCTGATGCGGAGGGAGTGGACGCGTCACGTGGTCCATGGTGCAAACCACGTCCCGTTAGCGGCCACCGGGACACCCCGCCCGACGAACGTTTCAACCTGTCACGGCTGGTTTCCTGGCTGGCGGTTCGTCGTCTCCGCCTTGCCTTCCCGGTGCAGTTCACCAGTGGCTTAGGCGACGGAAACTCACCGCGTACAGTTGCGGGGGCAGCTCCGGTGTCGGGGCAGATGACCCGGCCCGGATTCCCACTTAGCTCTACATATTGTGCATGCAGAGAACCTTGACGCTATAATTAGTACAGTTCTCAAAGACACCGTCAAGCGCAATTCGGGTCGCGGCTGTTTATTTGCATAGTCTCGGGCTGACGTCGCGCGATGCTTGTTCGCGTTGGGCGGCAATAACAGCATAGCATATAAAGAAATCTTTATATGCGCATTGACACCCTGGAGCACTTCCCCTTAATGAAACCTGTCGAGGTTCTTCCGTCCATCGTCGGGCGGAAGCTAAGAGGGAATTCGGTGCGCCGTAAGGCAATGCCGAAGCTGCCCCCGCAACTGTAAGCGGCGAGTGGTTGCCGACCGAATGTCACTGACGCATTTTCGCGTTGGGAAGACCGGCAACCACAGCGACCCGCGAAGCCAGGAGACCTGCCCCGACAACAGAACGTCCACGGGCGGGGTGCTCCGGTGAGGCGCTTGCAGTCGGCAGCAATGTCGAGGCTTTCTGCATGCGTTCTTTTCGGCTGATACCACCGATCAAAGGGGTATGCCGATGTATTTTCCGAACCGTTCCGATGGACAGGGCTTCCACGCCGCGCTGCGCGCGGTCTTCGTGAAGGATTGATCCATGTCCATTCTCGTCTCCTGTCTCGGGTTTCCGCGCATCGGGCCGCACCGTGAACTGAAAAAAGCCCTGGAAGATTTCTGGTCCGGGCAAACCACTGCCAACGCACTTCTGCATCAGGCCAAGGCGCTTCGTGCCGATGCCTGGGTCCGGCAACACGATGCTGGAATCACAGTGATTCCGAGCAACGACTTCTCGCTGTACGACCATGTACTCGATACCAGCGTTCTGGTGGGGGCGGTTCCCGAAGTCTATCTCCTCCCGCGGGGCCCGGTGGCGCTTGATACGTATTTTGCCATGGCGCGCGGTACGCACGGCCGATCCGGTTGCGATCTTCGCGCGTTGGAAATGACCAAGTGGTTCGATACGAACTACCACTACATGGTTCCGGAATTCCTGAGTGACCAGGATTTCGAGCTGTGTACCACCAAGCCGGTAGACGAATTCCGCGAAGCCTTGGCGCTCGGGATTAAGACGCGCCCGGTGTTGCTCGGTCCGGTGACGTTCTTACGTCTCGGAAAGTCCGTAGGCGAAAAATTTGACACACTCCGCCTGCTGCCCGCTTTGCTCCCTGTTTACGTGGAGGTTTTGAAGCAGTTGGCTGCAGAGGGTGCCGATTGGGTGCAAATCGACGAACCCTGTCTGGTGCAAGATTTGAGCGACCAGGCCAAGGACGCCCTGCGAACAACCTATCAAACGCTCGCAGCGGCTGTGCCGGGCGTAAAACTCATGCTGACGACCTATTTCGGTGGGCTCGGCGACAACCTTGAAACGGCCCTGACGCTGCCGGTCGCGGGTCTTCATCTCGATTTGGTGCGGGCACCCGAACAGTTGAAAGACGTGTTGCGCAAGGCTCCGGGCGGACTTGTGTTGTCCCTTGGTGTTATCGACGGCCGCAATATCTGGCGCTCTAATCTCCCTGCCAAGCTGAATACCATCGAGCCCGTTCTGACGTGGTGGAAGCCGGAGCAACTCATGCTTGGCCCCTCCTGCTCTCTCCTGCATTGCCCTATCGACCTGGATCTGGAGACGGACCTTGATCCCGACCTCAAGAGCTGGCTTGCGTTTGCCGCACAAAAGCTGGACGAACTGGCGATCCTTGGACGTGCACTAAACGAAGGCCGCGCTGTCGTAACCGATGCCTTGGCCGCATCCGCAGATGCCGCCGAACGCCGCAGGACTTCACCCAAAATCCACAATAGAGCCGTTAAGGGGCGGCTAGAGGCCGTCACGCCGGACATGACGCGCCGGGCCTCGCCCTTCCAGGTTCGACGCGCCGCCCAGCGTCAGCATCTCGCACTTCCGCTTTACCCAACGACGACCATTGGTTCGTTTCCGCAAACCAAACAAGTGCGGGATGCCCGTTCGGCGCACGCCAAAGGCGCACTGGATGATGCGGCCTACGAGGCATTCTTGCGCCAAGAGACAGAGGCCTGTGTCAAATGGCAGGAAGACGTTGGTCTCGATGTACTCGTGCACGGTGAATTCGAGCGCAACGACATGGTGCAGTATTTCGGCGAGCAACTTTCCGGATTTGCTTTCACCAAACATGCCTGGGTGCAAAGCTATGGCTCGCGCTATGTCCGTCCGCCGATCATTTACGGCGATGTCAGCCGCCCGCAGGCGATGACAGTCAAGTGGACGAAATACGCGCAATCGCTGACGGCCAAGCCGATGAAGGGCATGCTGACTGGGCCGGTGACCATCTTGCAATGGTCCTTTGTGCGTGATGACGAAGAAAGGGATACGGTGTGTTCTCAGATCGCGCTCGCCCTACGCGACGAAGTTGCCGATTTGGAAGCCGCCGGGATCAATATCATTCAGGTCGACGAGCCAGCCATTCGCGAGGGTTTGCCGCTACGCAAAAAGGATTGGGATTTCTACTTGGCATGGGCGGTAAAAGCTTTCCGGTTAGCATCTTCGGGCGTTGGTGATGCGACGCAAATCCACACGCATATGTGTTATGCCGAGTTTAATGACATCATCGAAGCCATTGGCGCGTTGGATGCCGACGTGATTTCCATCGAAACGGCCCGCTCGAAGATGGAACTGCTGGAAGCCTTTGCCCAATACCGCTACCCGAACGAAATCGGTCCTGGCGTTTACGACATTCATTCGCCGCGCTGTCCGACGGTCGATGAAATCGTGGCACTCTTGAAAAGGGCAGCGGAATGCGTCCCGGCCGACCAAATTTGGGTGAACCCTGATTGCGGCCTCAAGACGCGCAAATGGGAGGAAGTGCGGCCCGCGCTGGCCAATATGGTCGAAGCGGCCCGGCATCTTCGCAATGCTCGAGTGTTGGTCTAAGAGGCAACGAAATTGGCGTTTGCAGGCATCGACCCCAGCGACAGTCCTGTGCCGCTGGGGCTGATACCTCGTTCAGGCGTTACGGTTGGCCGGGGTGCGGCGGCGGATCATTCGTCCTCACATCGAGCGCCGCGGCGTAGGGTCCAAGCCAAAGCTGCTGGTGCAGGGCATCCAGTTTTCTGGCCATCGGTTCGCTCCGCAGCACCACCTCGACGTTGCGCGAATTGTCCAGGTATCCACCTTCCCAATTGCTGGTTCCGATCCAGGCAATGCAGCCGTCGATCGTCATTGTCTTGGTGTGAACCACGCGCGCGAAGGCAATGAACCCGGACGGCGCTTGGGGAATGGTGACGACGCGAACTTCGATATTGGGCAAAACCGCAAGGCTCTTGAGATAAGGCTGCTTTTCGGCCGTCAGGTTCCAGTTCGCGACCATGAGCTCGATTTTGACGCCGCGTCGTGCGGCCGCGCGCAGGGCGCGGTCGATGACGTCGTAATACTGCTTGCGCTGGCCGAGTGGGGCGTAATCCATCACCGTCACCCGCACCAGATGCTGCGCGCGCGCCAAGAGGCTCACCAGCGCCTGTTCGGAATCGACCACACCTTCGGGGTCGTCGGCGGCGGGGCTGGCGACGAGCGTGGCGGGTCCGTCGAGTTGCGCCGGCGTGAAGGTGCTTTTATGCCTCGGCACTTTCCTTCCTGCGGCGATCAGCGCTTGCGCCTGCCAGTCGTGCGCGAAAATCCGCGCCAGTTTCGCGACCATCGCGGGCTGGTCGATTTTCAAGCCGGTTTCGTCGATATGCTCTAGCGCGCGCCAATCGAAATTCTGGCTGCCGACGAAGGCGGCGCGGCCGTCGACCACGAAAAACTTGGCGTGAATGATGCCGTCGCCGGAGACATCGGAAAAGGCCAGCTCGCGGAAGGTGAGGTTCGGAATGCGTTTGAGCCGGGCCAGCGTCTCCGCATCCGACATGCGCTCGCCCTTTTTCTCCATCAAAAAGCGGATGTGTACGCCGCGTGCGCCGGCCGCTTCCAGCCGGCCGATAACCCGGTCGAGCGCCGTGCCCGGCATCGATGTCGCGTAAAACTGCTCCAGATCGATGGTCTTGCGGGCGCCATCAATCATCTCGCACCACACTGCCGCCGGATCGCGGATGTCGAGGGACTTGAGGTCGGTTGCCACCGGAACGGTGTGGACCAGTTCGAACCCGGGAATGGCAAAATCAGCGGCGGCCGGAACGGTAGACGGGAAAAGCAACAGTCCCGCAGCCAATCCCAGCCGCGGCAAGCGCGCAACCGGCAACCGCATGATCGCTCCTTGTGGTCAGGGCGTGACGGCGTGGAAGATATTCTGAGAGATCAGGTTTGTCTCGGCCTGGCAGACGTTCGGCGCCGGGGCAGAACCGGTCTTACGTAGTGCCGCCAATTCGGCCCGGGCGGCGGCGAAATCGGCGCGGTATTTGGTCGTGGTGCGCACCGCCGCAAGAGTTGCGGACGCGGTTAGGTAGCCGGACTCGACAGCGCTGGAATTATGTGCACCGCAAACGATGCGGCTTTCACCATAGGCACGTCCGCGTGCCAGGATGGCGCTGGCCCGGTCGGGGGCGAGTTCCGCCAGGATCGAGGCCCAGGTCCAGCCCCAGGTGGTGTGGCCGGACGGATAATCGAAGCTATGCGTGAGGTCCTCTTTGGACTGACAGATGTTGCCGTCATCGATTTGGAAGGGCCGCAGCCTCTTGAAATGCGTCTTGGCGACGGAGGAGGATCGGCCGGTGTCGCGCCCGGCTTTTCCGATCAGCGCCAGAAGACGCGGGGCGTTCTCCGGCGTCAACGAAACGCCGACGGCGCAACTGAAGTCACGCATCATATCTGCGCCGTCTGTTTTGACGTCGTTCGTCGCCATTTCCCAGCGTGCGGTTCCAACGAGCGTTCTGGTGTTCTTGAAAATCGCGCGGTCGGCATCATAGCGCGGATCGCCTTGGGTCGGGGCCGGCTGTAGAATGCTGACAATGTCGAAGGCGCCGGGAGCTAGGTAGCCTTGTTCTGCCTTGTCGGCGGCGAAGGCCCCGGCGCCTGCCAGCATGCAGGTTATGGCAACAAGGACTGGGAGTTTCATCGTTGGGTTGTTCTTTGCCATGTCTGTTTCCGTGTCTCCTGAGAAGAGCTTATGCCGGAGCTTTGCTGGCCGACAGAATGTTGAACGCCTCACGCAGCTTTTTAGCCGGAAGATTGCGGCCGATAAAGACAATCCGGCTGCGATGATCTTCGTCGGGCCAAGCCTCCAGCGAAACCGAAGGGTGGAAAATGTGCTGCACGCCGTGGATCACCACGGGGCCGGGTTCGCCGATGATGTTGACGAGGCCTTTGACGCGCAAAAGGTCCGGCCCGCGATAGGCGGTGATCAGTCCCAACCAGCCGTTGAAGACATCCGGGTGGATGGGCTCGTCGATGGTCAGGCATATGGCGCTGATGTCCTTGCCGTGGCGGTTGACGTCGTGGTGGTGGTGATCGCCGTGGCCATGACGGTGGCCGTTGTTCTGCTCGTGCTCATAGGCTTCGGCACTGAGCCAGCGTTTCGCATCTTCGGTTCTGGCGGCGGGGTTGTGGAGGCCGGTATCGAACAGAAGGGCAGGGTCGACGGCGCCGTTTACGGCGTGAACGATAGGGGCGGCCGGATTGGTTTCCCGCAGGCGTTCTTCCACGGCGGCAACGGTGCCTGAAGGCACCAGATCGGCTTTGGTCAGCAGCAGCATATCGGCGACCGCGACCTGTTTGACCGACTCGAACTGCCGGTCCAGCGTGGTGAGGGCCGTGGCGGCGTCCACCGTCGCGATCACGCCGTCGAGGCGATAGAGCGCTTCGACTTGCGGGTCCATCATCAGCGTGTGCATGACCGGAACGGGATCGGCAAGGCCGGTGGTTTCGATCACGACGCGCTCGAACCAGCGCTTGCCGTCACGGGCGAACCGCCACGGCGCATCGTGCAGTGTCTTGGCCAGATCGCCGCGGATGGTGCAACACAAGCAGCCGCTCGACATTTCGACCACGATGTCTTCGTTGGTATGAACCAAAAGAGCGTGATCGATCCCGATTTCGCCGAACTCGTTGATAATGACGAGGGTGTTGGCGAGCGCAGAGTGCTGCAGCAGATGATTCAGCACCGTCGTCTTGCCGCTGCCGAGAAAACCGGTCAGCAGCGTGACCGGGACTTTATCCTGTTCAGAGTTTTCGGCCGCCACGTGTCATCTCCTTGCCCGCCGTCTCTGTAATATGTTATAACATAACATTCTGCAAGAAGGCGCCCATTCCTAAGATACATCATCATACTTCAAATCTTATATGGCCGATGAAGTGGTCAGGGCTCATTGGCGTGTTCGGTCGCGCTGCGTCCGGTGCAGCGGGCGCGCAGCAACGCGGCCCGGTTTGGCGATAGCTCGCCACCTACGCTGGAACACTGCCGACCGCCTGCATTGAAGGCCGCCGCAAACGGCAGCGCACCGGATACGTTTCCAAGACTCGCCAATAGCCCTTGCGGATTCTTTGGCGCGCGTGCCCGCACGACAGTCTCCGGCAGGTTCAACCGCGACAATATTCGCTGGCTTTCTCCGGCTGAGGATAATGACACCGTAATGAAAACGGCCTCGGTAAACTGCCGCTGGAGCAGCGATATGTTTGCCAACTCCACGATACAAGGCGGACACCGGCTATCCCAAAACAAAAGGACAGCCGGCCGGTTGCTCAGGTGGCCGGGCGACACCCAGCCGCTACCGTCCGCAAGCGCCAGTTGGATTGGTGGTGACGCCCCGGCGGGGCTGGCCGAGGCCAGTACTCCCGCCAGAGCAATCGCGGCCGCCTTCACAGCGAGACCTTGACGCCGCCATAGACGACGCGACCTTGCAGCGGCCCCCAAATCTGGGTTACGTCCAGCGCGCCAGATCGATCGATCCAAAGAGGGGATTCCTTATCCGCTTGGTTGTAGTCGAACAAGTTGTTGGCGCCGATATAGAGCGAGAAGATTTCGGTCAGAGCGTAACTGACTTTGACGTCGACGGTGGCGAAGATCGGGCTTTCGTTCATCTTCGGCGTGTCGTCGAAATTGTAACGCGGATTGTTGGCGTAATCGTAGAAGCGGGCGAGGTCCTGCGGTCCCGTGACGGCCAGCCGCCCGTAAACATCAAAACCCTGCCAGTCCCAATCGGCCGACAGATAAAGCTTCCAGTCCGGTCGCGAAAACGCCAGCGTTCCGGGCTCAAACGCATAGAAGAAGCGCTCGCCGCCCGCGGTGACGGAAAGTGACGGCAGAAGCTGATAGGTCGCCGTGAAATCGAGGCCTTGGACCGTGACGGGATGCCCGGCCTGGGTGAAAAGCGTGATGGCGTTGCCGCTGCCGTCAACCGCCGAGGGATCGAGCAGGGCAAAATTCTTGATCTGGTTGAAATTGTAGGAAGCCGTCGCCGACAGCCGGTCGTCGGAATAGTTCAGCGCATAGCTGAGATTGTCGGAGGTTTCGGGATTGTCGATTTGGCGCACGATCTTGGTGGTATCGAGAATGCCGTGATCTTGTTCGAAGAATGAGGTCGGCGCGCGATAGCCGCGTCCAACCGACAGGCGCGACGACAGGTTCGGCGTGTGGTGCCACAAAAAGTTGGCGCGCGGCGAGATGATACTGCCGAAGGTGGAGTTGTCGTCGTAGCGGATCGAGGCGTTTACTTCGAGCTGGTCGTCGAAGAAGGTGTCATATCCTTCCAGGAATGCGCCCGGCGTGCGGTAGACGTAGTTGTCGAGGCCATGCACATGCGTGCCGTCCGGGGTTTGGCTGACGCTGGCGAGGTCTTCGTAGCGGTAATTGCCGCCGAGGGTGAAGACCGCTTTTCCCAGATGATAGCGCAGCGAGGCTTCGCTGTAGGCCTGGTTGCCGTTGGCGTTATAGTGGGTTAGCTCGTAGAACGAATGCTGGTTATTGCGGGCGTAGCCGTAGGCGAACCGCCAATCGAGATCGTCGGCAAGCTTGCCTTCCACCGTGCCGATGGCACTGGCGCGTTTGGTGAAGATGATTTCGCTCATACCGCCGCGGCCACTATCATAGGGAATGAACCCCGATCCGTCGGGCGCGTACCAGCCGTCTTTCGCGGGCGAGCCATGCGGGCCTTGGCTCCAATCGAAGGGATTACCGCTGTCGCTGGAGCGGATGGCTTCGTAATCGGTTCCGAGTGCACCGCCGCCGCGTTTTTCGTCGATATAGTCGAGCCGCAGTTTGCTGGTGGTATTGCCGAAGTCACCGAACAAGGCGATGCCGCCCATCAACCGGGTGAAGCCGGTGAATTCCGAAACCTTGTTGCCGTCGCGATCAGCTTCGTGCTGCTTATTATAGCTGAAGGTGAGAGACGAGGCCCAGTGGTCATCGATCTTGTCGCCGACATACGCCGTCGCGGTGTAAAGATTTTGCTCGCCCGCGCTGACATCACCTTCCAGTTCAAATCCTTCCGGCTTACGGGTGACGATATTGACAACGCCAGCTAAGGCTTCGGGCGCGATCAGGCTGGCACCGGCGCCGCGCGAGACTTCGATGTCGGCGATGCCGCGGGCATTTACGCTGTCAAGGCCGTAGGCGCTGGAAAGCGATGAGAACAGCGGCACACCGTCGATCATCAAGGTGGTGAACCGGCCGGGCAGGTTGTTGAGCGTGACGTTGCGCACGTTGCAGATCGAGCATTCGACCTGAACGGCGATGCCCGGATTGTTATCCAGCGCCTGGTTGATGTTCATGGCGCCGGTCCGCGCGATCATGTCGGCGGAAAGAACTTCGGTCTTGACGATGTCATCTTTCAAGGCGCCGGCGCGGAAGTTGCGCTGGGCGCTGATGGTAACGGTTTCGATGTTCGCCGCTGCCAACATGGTGTCGGCGGCGGTTTCGGCGAACGCCGGCGTAGTAATGGCTGCGGCCGATACGGCGCAGAAAAGAACGGACTTGCGGAACATGACTATCCCCTCGATGCGCGCGAACAGACGCAATCGTGTTTCAGGCGATCATCGCGCACGGTATTGCTGACCCTTCGCGGTTATCGGGCGAAAGGAACTGAACGAAACTGAACGGACGGATGTGTTCAGCGAGGAGGTGCGCGAACCTGCCAGCTATGGGAACTGGTCTTGACGAGCGCAAACAGCACCGGTTCGGGGACCGGCAGAAGCGCGGACAAATCCGTGGGCAGAGGGATAGCGACCAGCGGAACGACGCACGAACCGACAAATGCTGAAAGGCGGCAGAGCGGGCAGTTCTTCTCGTCGGGCAAGGATGGAAGTTTGCCCTTGGCGTGTCCCAAGTCCGTCTTACCGAGACTGAGTTCGGTCAGGGTTTCCTGGGTGACGCCGTGAATATGCGTCTGGACGATAAAGGCCTGCGACAGGAAGGCGAACGCGACGAGGAATGTGAGGGCGCGGCGTAGCGCATCGAAACGTGCGCGAGCACTCCGCCGAGGCGGAGCGGTTTTGCCTTTCCGTGAGGGACTTAGCAGGCGCACGATCTTCTACACTCAACTTGCGAATAAGTCGCAAAACCAGGAGATGATCCCTGGGTACGGCACCTGAGTCAATGTACGCGTGCGGCCGAAGTTGTCGCAGATGCTACCGGTTGGTGTTCGATCAATGCTCTGTCCCGGCGGCGCAAGCCCTGCAACGGCCATGCATTTCCACGACGGAGTGGCTGAGCTTGAATCCCAATCGGCGGGCAATTGCCAGTATGTCACTGTGCAATTTGGTGTCAGCGATCTCTTCAGCGTGTCCGCAATCGTTGCAGATCGAGAACATCGCCGTGGTGAAGCTGTGCTCGCAATCGCAAACTACGAACGCATTGAGCGACTCCAGGCGATGCACCCGTCCTTCGTCGATCAACCGATCCAGGGCGCGATAAACCGTTGTCGGCGCCGTGATGCCCTTCGTCTTCAACCGGGCCAAAAGATCGTAGGCCGTCATTGGCTTGCGGCTGCCGCGCAATGCTGCAAGCACCGTTTCGTGATTGCTCGCCTGTTCGTTTCGGTACCGTGCCATGTTCCTATCCACAGATCGTGCCGCCGATACGGCTGCCTCTTTCCTTACATGTTATGTTATAACATAGTGGTTCCGGGCGCCAGCGCTTTGTGTGCGTCCTTCAGAGGTACATATCGCTATGATCCTGCTGGCTATCGCTCCTGCCGCGTTTTTTGCCACCCTGCTCGGTGGATTGCTCGCGCTGTTTCTGCGCGACAAGCTGCACCTGATCCTGGGCTTCAGTGCCGGAGCGGTGGTCGGCGTCGCTTTTTTTGATCTTCTGCCGGAAGTGTTCGAGATCGGCCGTGACGTGTCGGTTGCCAAGGTAATGGTGCTCTTTCCCGGTTTCGGCTTTTTGAGCTATCTGGTGCTGGACCGTCTGTTGCAAGAACACGGTGTCGAGACCGCGGTAGGTGTCAGCAGAAATTCCGGGCGGGGGATGCTCGGTGCGGCCAGCCTAGTGACCCACTCCACGTTTGACGGCATCGCGATCGGATTGGCGTTCCAGGTTTCGATGGAAATCGGCACGGTGGTGACGGCAGCGGTATTGGCCCACGATTTTGCCGATGGCATCAACACCACAAATATCGTGCTTAAGCACGGTGGATCGGTCTGGGAGGCTTTTCGCTGGCTGCTGGCAGACGCCGTGGCGCCGGTCATTGGCATTGTTCTGACGCTTTTTGTCCATCTCCCGGAAGCTTGGTTCGGACTTGTCATCGCGCTGTTTGCCGGCTTCTTTCTCTATTTGGGCGCGAGCGAACTGGTACCGGATAGTCACAATGCCTACCCCCGGCGCATTACCACCATAGGAACCGTTTTGGGCGCGGCCATGGTGTTTGTGACCACGCAGGTAGCCGGGTGAGGTTTGTCTTTGCACCGGCGCGATATGGCGTTAGCGTGGTCGCGGATCGCGTGACCCTATCATGAAACGCCAGCAATCCTGTCGAGCAGAAGTTCTCCGGCCTGTGCGGCTCCGGGCACAAACGCTGCTGTCTCTGGCTCTGGCGGTCTTGTTCGCAGTTCAGGCTGTTCTGGTGAACACCCACGTCCATCTGCCCGTCTTGCCGCCACTGGAGTCGCCAATGGCCCCGTTGGTCGCGACGGCTGGAGGGCCAACAGTTCTGGCGGGCGAGCACAAAACACAGGCTCCTGATGCGGATGGTGTCTGCGTTTTATGTATGGCCACGGTCGTGATCGGCATATATTCGCCGCCGCACGCTGTCCTTCTCCATGTACCAGCGGAATTCCTGCTGCTTGAGCGCACCTATTCCGTGTACCGCCATACAGTTCCGGCAAGCCACCACGCTTGGCAAAGCCGTGCCCCGCCCATTGCCTGAACACGCTTCGAGTTTTTCCGGTGTTTCAAGGCTGATGCGTGGCGGGCGTCCTTTCGCCACAAGAATGGTGAGGGTGGTATGGGTAATGACCCAGACGGCAAGCTGCTGTTGCAGACTTCAGATGTGCGGCTTGCGCGTGGTGACAAGTTCTCTGTTGTATTGCCCGATCTGGCGATGAAGGCCGGTGAAGCCGTTGCCCTGATCGGTCCGTCGGGCTGCGGTAAGACGACGGCACTCATGGCTTTGGCTGGGATCAGGCCGCCCGAAAGCGGAGTTATCGCTATTGATGGTATCAATCCCTGGGATCTGCCGTCCGGCGCGCGTGATCGCTTCCGCGGGCGGCGGATCGGGTTGGTGTTTCAGTCCTTCCATCTTGTGGACGCCTTAAGCGTTGCTGCCAATATCCTCCTGGCGGCGATCGGTGCTGGTTCAGCACTTCAAACCGCCGAGCGCCTCAAGCACCTGGCGAGTAAACTCGATATTAGCGAAATACTATCTCAGCGCGCCGATCGCATCAGTTATGGCCAGGCCCAGCGCGTTGCCATCGCCAGGGCTTTGATGAACAAACCTGCGGTGATGCTGGCCGACGAGCCGACCTCGGCGCTGGATGACGGCCACACCGAAAACCTGCTTGCCCTGCTGTTGCAGATGGCAAAAGCGGAAGCGGCGGCGCTGGTGATCGCCACCCATGACCGCCGGGTTCTAAGTTTTGTCAGTTCGGTTGTGGAATTGGAGGCGCAGTCATGAACACGTTCGCGCTTGCGTTCGCCTTTCTGCGCCGCCGCTGGGGCCAGGCTCTGCTTTCGACGTTCGTCGGGGCGCTCGGCATCGCTGCCGTTGCGACAGCCGTTCTCAGTGCCGGAGCGCTGCCCAATGCTGCCGAACAGGCTTGGGGCGGGGTTGATCTGGTGATTGGGCCGAAGTCCTCCGCGCTCGATTTGGTGTTGTGCTGTGCGCTGCACGTTTCCGATCCTTCCGGGTTGGTGTCGCAGAAGGCCGCTATGGCGGTGGAGCGCAATCCCTGGGTCCGCGTTGCGGCGCCCATCGCGCTGGGAGATAATGTGCGCGGCTGGCGCATTGCCGGAACCACACCGGCGATCCTCTCGGTTTACCGGGCCGGTCTCCGGCAAGGGCAGGTGTGGACAAAACCGCTGGAAGCCGTCTTGGGCGCCGCCGTTGCCCGCGCCACGGGTTTGAAAATCGGTGATAGCTTCGTTGGCGCGCATGGCCTTGCCGAAGGCGGCGAGATGCATGCGCAGTTTCCCTATCGCGTGGTCGGCATTCTCAAACCGACCGGTTCGGCCTTGGATCGTTTGGCGCTGACCGACATCGAGACGGTGCGCTACATCCACCAGAAGCACGAAGAGGAAGAAGCGGCCGAAAGCGGCATGCCGGGGCCGCACATCGATCTGCCGGACGCCGCGACCGCCGTGGTGGTTTCCTATCGTACCCCTGCGGCGGCGATGCTTCTGCCGCGTCTGATCAATGCCGATCCGCAATTGACTGCTGCCAGCCCGACGTTCGAGATCGCCCGCACCATGAGTTATCTCAGACCGCTCATTACGGCCGCGGAGGCGTTGGGTGGCTTGCTGGTCTTGATCGCGGCCGCCGGTGCAGCGACCGCTCTGATGGCGACGATGAATGCGCGGACCCGTGATCTGGCGCTGCTGCGGGCGCTTGGCGCCGGGCCGTGGCGTCTGGCCGGGGTTGCGTTTGCCGAAGCCGGTATGATCGGCGTCGCGGCCGCCGCGTTCGGACTTCTGCTGACGGCCGCCGTGTTCGTTGGCGGGAGGCAGATTCTGGCAGCGCAAACGGGTCTGTTGCTGACGCCGGATGTTTCCGTATCCGATATCGCGGCCGTCTTTGCCGGTGCGCTTGGTGTTGCATTCGTCGCGGCGCTCATCCCCGCCATCCGGGCCGCTCGTACGCCGATAGAGGAGTTGTTGCAGGCATGATGACGAAACGCTGGGCGAAAGTCCTGTTGTTGCCGCTGGCCGTCCTGCTGCTCACCGGCATGCGCCAAGAAAAGCGCATCCTGAAAGCTCCGCCGGGGCAGCCGGCCGACGAGCGCGCGGCGCAGAATCGCCTGCCGATGTCGCTCAATCCCATCTGGCAGAAGTTGCTGGCCTGCAAGGTCGGCTATAACAACAAGACCGGGCTCTACAGCATCGCCCTGACTCCGGACGTGAAAGCTTTGGCGGGAAAGGTCGTGTCGTTGAACGGTTTTGTGCTGCCGCTGGATGGGTCCGATCGCACCAAGCACTTTTTGTTGACGCGCCGCACGCCGGTTTGCGCCTTCTGTCCGCCGGGCGAGCCCAACGAAGTTGTCGAGATTGTGTCGTCCAAGCCAATTCCGTGGACGGAGAAAATGGTCACCGTGACCGGCCCGGTCAGTCTCATCAACAACGGCGAGAAGGGGATGTTCTTCAGGATCAATGCGACGGCGGTGCAGTAAGCCGTTTCTTGCAGGCCGCGATCATCTGAAGTGCCTTGTCGAGCGACAGCCGCCCGCGCCACGTCGCGCAGGTTTTTCCGGCAGCGCGCGTCCGCGCATAAGGCAGAATGCCGTCCGGATCACCGGCGCTTCGCAGCACCGCGCGCGAGTTTTGTTCCGCAGGCACTTGCGCGGTCTTCGCCAGGGCTGGTGAAATTGCTTTGAGATCGGCCAGCGCCTTGGGCGCGTCGTTCACAATCACGATCCGCAGCGTGACGCCGTCACGCCTAAGCAACTCTGCCGCCACTGGCAGATCAAGCCGGCACGGCGCGCAACTCGGCGCGTAGTATATTTCAAATACGGGCGGTGGCAGCGCTAGCATCGCATATCGTCCTTGCCGCCCAGCTTGCTGCAAATTCCGCTTTCGCGCCAGCCGGTCGATGTGGAGATTCAAAACGACGGCGCATCATTCTCCATAGTGGGCGCGATAGCGATCTGCCGTATAATGTCAATCAGATTGACATAGAACAACAGAGCCGCGCCGCTGCTGCGGCGCCCATCCAGCGCTTTCGCCTCATCAGGGATCAGCTGCGCAACCCGGTGGCACAAAAGCGGAGAATCAGGCGCTGAGCGTTCCCGAAGTCGTTCATCGGCTGGAAGGCACAAACGCGGTCTATGTCGTCGTCTTCGGTCAGCGCTTCTGGCGCCATAGCGTCGCGGGCTGCTTGCTCATGCCACGCGCTCCAACAAAGCCGCGATCGCGATTAGCCGCTGTGAGATTTCGTCTTTTGGATGCAGAGGGTTTTGGGGGCCGCGCAGAACGGATCGCCAATCTGGCGAACCGCACGAGCGATTTCGTGGAGCTGATCCGCGATTTTCCGCCCACCGGTCGCGACGGTCAGACCACCGGATTTAGCCGGAGATTTCTCAGTAACCCATTGATTTTTCGAGGCCACTTTTCTCCTCGGTTGGGAGAAAAGCGCAGCAATTTCAATTGTCCGCCTGGGACTCTTACTCAGCGGGTCACAGGTTCGAGCCCTGTATCACCCACCAATATTTTCAAGCACTTATCGCGCTTAGCGGAAGCCTTGTAGAATCCGAGGCTCCGCATAGGCTCGCGCCACTTGCCAAAAAGAAATTTTTGTGGGCAGGCGACGATGTCGCTTGCGCGAACCGAACATTTTGTTCACGGAGCAGTAAAGTGGTTGTGACCGTGCCTTCGATTTTCACCAAACGCCAGCAACTCCATGCTGCCGCGCATGGAAGCTGTCAGTAACCGCGTTGACTCGATCACCGAGTGGTGTCGACTTAGGGCGTGTCGGCTTTCTAATGGGGACAACAAGAAAATGAACAAGACCGTGAGGCTCGTTGTTTGGCTTTGTCTGTTCCTCATAACCGATAGTGTTGCGACCTTGGCAGCGTTGCCTGAACGAGGGCTTCTGCCCTTCGGCAGCTTCGTGTCGGAGAAATCCGAGGCTGGCGCTTTTCCACTTGTCTATAGGGGAAGCGCAGCTCCCATATTCGTGAACGGGAGCGATTGGGCCGGTGTCCAGCGCGCCGCTGGTGATCTGCAGGCCGACATCGAACGCGTTACTGGCGTCAAGCCGCGCCTTGGCAATGCACCCGAAGGCACTACCGCCGTACTGATCGGCACCCTGGGCAAGAGTCCGTTGATCGACGGCTTGGTTAAGTCGGGCAAGATTAAGCCAGCGGCAATCGCGGGCAAGTGGGAGTCGTTCCTGATCGTGACGGTGGCCAATCCGCTGCCAGGCATCAAGCAGGCGCTGGTCATAGCGGGCAGCGACAAGCGTGGCACGATTTACGGTATCTATGAACTCTCCGAGCAGCTCGGCGTGTCACCTTGGTATTGGTTTGCCGATGTTCCGGTTAGGCACCACAACGCACTATCGATTTTGCCCGGCACCTATGTGCAAGGTCCGCCGGCCGTCAAATACCGCGGCCTCTTCATCAACGACGAGGCACCCGCGCTGACCGGTTGGGCCAAAGAAAAATTCGGCGGCCTCAATTCCAAGATGTACACCCACGTCTTCGAATTGATCCTGCGTTTGCGCGGCAACTATCTGTGGCCGGCGATGTGGGACAACGCCTTCAATGAGGACGATCCGGAAAATCCACGTTTGGCCGATGAATACGGCGTGGTGATGGGCACGTCGCATCACGAACCGATGATGCGGTCCTATCAGGAATGGATGCACCGCAAGGACCATCTCGGCAACGGCGAGTGGAACTACGCCACCAACAAAGACGCGATCCAAAAGTTTTTCCGTGAAGGTATCGAAAACGGCAAGAACTACGAAGCCGTCGTCACCATGGGCATGCGCGGCGAAAACGACGTCGGCATGGCGTCCACCGGCAGCTTTGAATCCGACAAGGCCCAACTCGAGAACATCATCGTCGATCAGCGCCAAATCCTGCGCGATGTGCTGCACAAAGACCCCAAAGAGGTGCCGCAGCTCTGGGCGCTTTTCACCGAAGTGCTCAAATACTACGACGCCGGCATGAAGGTGCCGGATGACATCACGCTGTTGTTTACCGACGACAATGTCGGCGATATCCGTCGGCTGCCGACGGCCGCGGAAGCCAAGCGGTCCGGCGGGGCTGGCATCTACTATCATATGGACATGCACGGCGGGCCGTATTCGTATCAGTGGCTCAACTCCAATCCGCTGCCGAAAATCTGGGACCAGATGAATCTCGCCTATCGCTACGGCGCCGATCGCATCTGGATCGTCAACATCGGTGACATCAAGCCGCTCGAAGTGCCGATCGAATTCTTCCTGCGTTTGGGTTGGGATCCGAACACGCTGACCAAGGATCGCATCGCCGATTGGACGCGAGCTTGGGCGGCGCGCGAATTCGGCGCCAAGCATGCCGCCGAAATCGCCGACATTGTTGGCAAATACGGCAAGTACAACGGTTGGCGCAAACCCGAACAGTTGCGCCCAGAAACGTACTCGATTGTCAATTATCGTGAAGCCGAACGCGTCTGGGCGGCGTGGAGTGATCTGGTGGTTCGCGCCGAGAAGGTCGCCAAAGTGCTGCCGCCCGAAGCACAAGCCGCCTATTACCAACTAGTCCTGCATCCGGTGAAGGCGAGCGCCAATCTGGCGGAGATGAACATTGCCGCGGGGCGCAACCATACCTTCGCCCAGCAGGGCAGGGCTTCGACGAATGCGGAAGCCGCGCTGGTGCACGAGTTGCTCGTCAAGGACCAGAACCTGACCGACTTTTACAATCACAAGCTTGCCGATGGAAAATGGGACCACATGATGGACCAGACCCATATCGGCTACAGCGACTGGTATCCGCCGCTCGTGAACGTCAGTCCGGCGGTGTCGGAGGTCCTTCCGGCCGATACCAGCATGTTCGCCGTGGCGATCGAGGGGCGTCTCCAGTTCTGGCCGGGCTTCTATCTGCCGGCCGAGCTCAAGCCGTTGGATTCGCTCAACCGGCAGAAGACCTATATCGAGGTTTATCCGATTGGCGGAAAACCCATCCGATACACCACGACGGCCGACCAGCCATGGATCGTGCTGACCGAAGCCAAGGCGTTCTCGGCCGGTAAGGACGACCGGCGCTTCTGGGTTGATATTGATTGGGCGAAGGCCCCCATCGGCACTTCGACCGGCTTCATCACCATCGCGGGCGGCGATCAGCACACGAAGATGAAAGTCACGGCGATCAAGGCCTCGCCGGCCGAGGAAAAGGCGGCTCGCGGCGCGTTTGGCGGTTTGAGCGGTCCGATCGCGATTGCCGCGGCCGCGGCGAGCCGGAACGTTCCGGCAGGTGGCGTGCGCTGGGAAGCCATTCCGGACTACGGCCGCGGCGCTGCCGGGATGGAGGTCTTTCCGGTGACCGCCGCATCGATCAAGCCGGGCGCGCCGGCGCCGCGGCTCGAGTATGACATCTACCTCGCCAAGTCCGGCCGCTATCAGGTGGACGTCATCACCGGGACGACGCTCGATTTCCATGCCGACAACAACTTGGGTCTGGCGGTCGCCCTCGACAATCAGCTTCCGGACGTCCGCTACGTCTTCACGCCCGAGACTCGTGCATCGCAGACCTTCCTCGGCAAAGCATTCCAGGAGAACGCCGAAAACAATGCCCGGACGATGCACTTCACCGTCACGGCCGATAAGGCAGGCCGCCATGTGTTAAAGCTGACCATGGTCGATCCGGCGACCGTCGTGCAGAAGATCATCATCCACGACGAAGATCTGCCGAGCTCCTATTTTGGACCGCCGGAGCAGGAAACCAACGGCAAGCCGTGAATGGGCGCCATTATGGCCGAGAGAACTCGCGTTCGCCTGCTGTCTGGTGTGCATTAAGGTGGTGTCGCTGATCGCCCGCGGGCCGACCGAAAGAGATAACTGGTCCACCACATCGATCATGGTGGCGGCATAGTCTAGCGCCTCCCGCCATGAGATCTGCGTGTCCGGTTGAGCCCCATCGGGGCCATCGGGATTTTCCTGCTTCGCCGCCGAAGCCGCGCGACTGGTCGATCTAGCGGCCCACCGCGAACCAGCCTTGACCTGTAGCCTGCCGGAAAACACCGGTTCGAAGACGGTGGCCGCTTCCATTCTGTCGCGTGTTGGAAAGCCGTGTGCGATAAAAGACCTCAAATGGCGAGGGCAAAGCGCGACAACCGATTTCCTCGAACTGGCCTGCGAGGAGGGTGCCGGTTTCGTCGTGCAATCGCCTCTGCCGGGTTCGCAAGCGCCACTGCGGGTGGACAGCTGTGATGCGGCCGCGCGCAACGGTATTGTTTGCCGCCTTTTCGCCAACGCTACGACGCTTGCCACATTTAAAACCGTATTGGTACAGCACAGGGTTTCGTGTGATGCTGATGCCGTTCACGTGATTGGTCGCGAGGCCGTCAGGTGACGTCAGATTGTCGAGTATCTGTGTCCCAAGCAGCAGCCGAAAGGTTTGGTAGTTTTTTTGCCGGCCGAAGGTTCGACCGAACCGTTTGAAGCCCTTGATTGTGCAGCTGCCGCCAAACGCCAGGCGATTTGCACGCTGATCAAATCGAATTAGTCTGCCAGCCCTCAGAAGAGGACGCTCATGTCTTTTCACTCTCTCAAATACGCAATTTTGGGCTTGGTCACGGCCGCCGCAATATCACCTTCGGTGGCGCAGCAGCCGGTACGCGCCGTCGTCGCCGACATGGCAACCATCGTCGGGGCTCGCGATATGGCATGGCAGGACTGCGTCGGAGCCGATCATCCCGGCATACTTCTCCGGCCCGGCAATCTCGCCCAGCTCAAGCTTGTCCATGATGAACTCGGCTTCAAATTCATCCGCTTCCACGGCATCCTGCACGACGACATGGAGGTCTATCGCGAGGTCAATGGCAAGCCGGTCTATAATTTCGACAAGATCGATGCCGCGTACGGCGCGATCTTGAATCTCGGGATGAAGCCTTTCGTCGAAATCGGATTCATGCCGCATGATCTCGCCAGCGGAACGAAGACCATCTTCTATTGGAAAGGCAACGGTTCGCCACCAAAGGACTGGAGCAAATGGGCGGATTTCATGACCGCCTTTGCCCGTCATCTCGAAGCCCGGTTCGGCGTCGCCGAAGTTCGTTCGTGGCGTTTTGAGGTGTGGAACGAGCCCAACCTTGATGGCTTCTGGACCGACGGCAATCAGCAAACGTATTTCCGGCTTTACGACACGACGGTGAAAGCCATCAAAGGGGTCGATCCGGCGCTGTTGGTCGGCGGTCCCTCTACCGCTGGCGCGGCTTGGGTTCCCGATTTCCTGGCGCATGCCAAGGCCGTTGGTGTGCCGGTCGATTTTGTGACCACCCATGCCTACGGCGTTGCCGGTGGTTTCCTTGACGAAAAGGGCGAGGGTGACAATAAGCTGGTGGCAGACCCAGGCTCGATCAGCGACGATGTTTGGAAAGTTCGCGGCGAAATCCAGGCCGATTGGCCGGGCCTACCGCTTTACTTCACCGAATGGAGCACGAGCTACAACCCGCGCGATCCCATACACGACGATTACCTGAGCGCGGCCTTCATCCTCGACAAATTGAAGAAGACCGAAGGTGGCGCTCAGTCAATGAGTTACTGGACCTATACCGATTTGTTCGAGGAAGCCGGTCCGCCGCCGTCCTCGTTCCATGGCGGGTTCGGCCTCGTCAATCGTGAAGGCATCCGCAAAGCGGCGTTTTTTGCTTACAAATACCTCAATGAACTAGAGCCACAGGCACTCTTCAGCCGGGACCCGAGGGCGATCCTGTCGCGTTCGGATAGCGGCTTTTCTGGGCTGTTCTGGGACTACACCACTCCTGATCAAAACGAGAGCAACCGGCCCTTCTTCCGCAAGCTGCGCCCGGCTGCGGCGGCGCCGTCGGTGGACTTGAAGGTGACGAACCTCAAGCCTGGCACCTATCGCCTGCAGGTGTATCGTACGGGGTTCAAGGCCAATGACGCCTATTCGCGTTATATCGAATGGGGCATGCCCAAAGACCTGTCCGCCGACCAGATTGCGACGATGCAAAAGCTGTCAGCCGACCTGCCGGAGGCCGATGCGAACGTGACGGTCAGTGCCGATGGGATATTCCGCCGCACCCTTGCGATGCGGGTAAATGACGTTGTCCTCGTCAAATTAGAAAAGAGCACTCGGTAACGGCCGCGATGCGGAAGGGTCGCAGTCTCGGCCGGCAAGATGTGCCCCATCTCGGTCATGTGCAGTGGAAGGCTATTTATGCCCCCGGAACAATCGAGGCACATGGCTATAGGAACGGGAAGCTCATTCTTACCGAGCGCCGCGAAACCACCGGACCGGCCGTTGCGCTCCGTTTGACCACCGATCGCAAGACGATTGCCGCTGACGGCGAAGATGTCGCCCTCGTTAGCGTCGAGGCGCTCGATAGTCGTGGCCGCGCCGTTCCCACGGCCAATACCAACCTAACCTTCAAGGTTACGGGGGGAGACCGGCTGATCGGCGTCGGCAATGGCGCCCCCAATTGCCTGGAAAGCGACAAGCAGCCCAACCGTTCACTGTTTAACGGCTTGGCACAGGTTATCGTGCAGTCGGCGAAACGGTCCGGCACCATTCGCATTGAGGCGTTAGCTGACGACGGAACGCTCAAACCGGCGGTGGTCTCGGTGTCGAGCAAATCGGCCTCTCTGCGACCTTCGGTGGCTTCGACGGTGAAGTGAGCGAGAACTCTTCTGATAGGGCGGGCGTTCTGGCGCGGCGGCACTGATAGCTGGTCGGCCGGAACGCCGCCTAGGCCATCCCGCAAACGACGGAGCTTGGTGTCGGCCGCCGTCCTCTGGTGTTTGTGCGTACCGAGCGCGAGCGCGGTGCAGAGCTTTCCTTCAGTCCGGTGATACAGGTAAAGTCCACAGGAACGCTCCATTACTACGGACCGTTGGCGACTGAGCATCGGAGGAGGCCGACATGATGTCGAAATGCTGGGTCATACTGGCGCTGAGTGTGGTTTTGGGACCTGCCGCGGCACAGACGAGCTCGACCTGGACCGCCGACAACGGCAACGGCACCTACACCAATCCGCTGTTCTACGAGGAGTTCTCCGATCCCGATCTGATCCGGGTCGGTAACGACTATTACCTCACCGGCACCACCATGCATGCCATGCCGGGGTTGCCGGTGCTGCATTCGAAGGACTTGGTCAACTGGGAGCTCTGCGGCTACGCGCTCGACAAGCTCGATCTCGGCCCGGCGTATCGTCTCGAAGACGGCAAGAACATTTACGGCCAAGGTATCTGGGCGCCGAGCTTGCGCTATCACAACGGCACCTTCTACATCTTCTCCAACGTCAACCACGAAACCACGCAGCTCTTCCGCGCCACTAATCCCAAGGGTCCGTGGACGCATACGCAGATGAAGCGCGCTTTTCACGACCTGTCGGTGCTGTTCGACGACGACGGCAAGGTCTATGTCGTCTGGGGCTACCGCGATCTTCACATTGCCCAGCTCAACGACGATCTCACCGACATCGTGCCGGGCACCGAGCACACGCCGTTTTCGCCCGAGAGCCTGATCGGCGAGGGCTCGCATTTCTACAAGATCAACGGCAAGTACATCCTCACGAGCGCCTGGTGGGCCGGTCGCTTGCGCATGGCGGCGGCGCGGGCCGACAGTCCTTTCGGGCCTTACGAAGTGCTTCCCGCGATTACCATCGACGAGGATCTCGGCCTGGCCGAAAGCTGGCGCATTCCCTTCGATACGCCGGCGAACAAGAAGCCGCCGTTTGACCTCATCCCGCCGAAGCCGAGCGAGACCGGGCACATGTCGTCCCACCAGGGCGGCTTGGTGCAGACGCCATCAGGCGAATGGTGGGGCTTCTCAATGATGGAATACAACTCACTTGGCCGCACCACGATCCTGTCGCCGGTCACCTGGAAGGAAGGTTGGCCCTATTTCGGATTGCCGGGGAACCTCACCCGCACGCCGCGCGTATGGGTTAAGCCTGGCACCGGCGCCACCGATGCGCCGCACGCGCCCTATCAACGCAACGACGATTTCTCCGGACCGCTCAGGAATGTCTGGCAGTGGAATCACGTGCCGGTCGATAGCGCCTGGTCACTGGCCGCGCGGCCCGGTTACTTGCGCCTCAACACATTACCGGCGGCGAATTTCTGGGAGGCGAGAAACAGCCTGACCCAACGCGCCATCGGTTCGCAGTCGACGATGACCACGGTGCTCGAAACCAGTGGCCTTAAGCCCGGTGATGTTGCGGGACTGGCGCTGCTCAACCTGCCTTACGCCTGGATCGGAGTCGAACGCGGCGCTGAGGGTCTCAGCCTCGTTCAGTTTGACCAGCAATCGGAAAAATCGGCACGGGTGAATTTAACCGGGAACCGCGTTTGGCTCCGGGCGGAAAGCGATTATCTGAAGAACACGTCCAACTTCTTCTATTCGCTCGACGGCAAGACGTTCACGCGTCTCGGCAGCGAACTGATCCAGCCTTATCAGCTTGTCACCTTCCAAGGCGTGCGCAATACGCTATTCGCCTATAACACCGCTGGCGCGCCGGG
>WSSedL1CaDRAFT_10000082_pt1 | contig 56724 bp, 22 predicted proteins | sample WetSurSL1Cattail_FD_9464 | JGI IMG/M metagenome (IMG submission 9464)
AAATCTGCGCAATCTGTAATTATCATACCGCCGCCGCCAGCAGTTATGATTTTATTTGCATTATAGCTTAGTATTCCCGCCAATCCAAAAGTACCCGTATGTTTCCCTTTGTAATACGAACCTAAAGATTCGGCTGAGTCTTCAATTACAGGGATATTGTACTTATTTGCAATCTCTACAATCTCTTCGATTTTGCACGGGAATCCGAAAGTATGCATAGGAACGATGGCAGAAATTGGTTTATTAGTCAATTTGTTGATTGTTTGATTTGTCGATGCGGAAAATATTGAGTTCTCCGCACACCACTCTTCTAATTTTTCGGGCGACATCCCCATAGTACTTAAGTCGACGTCTATAAAAACAGGAGCCGCTCCACAATGAGAAATAGCGTTAGCCGTAGCCACAAAAGTTAAAGGCTGCGTAATTACTTCATCTCCAGGTTTTACTCCCGCCAAAAGCAACGCTATCTGCAATGCAGCTGTGCCGTTTACGACTGCGACGGCATATTTTGATCCGGTAAATTGCGCAGTCATCTCTTCAAATTCCGTTACATACTTACCTGCGTAGGACACAAAAGTCGAATTAATACAATCAATTAAATATTCTTTTTCTTTCCCTATAAAAACCGGCTCATGTAATAAGATATTCGCTTTCCTATTGAAAAGCTTTCTGGTAAAAGCTAAAAACTGTTCAACTTGCATTTGATGTTAATGTCCTTTTAATACTTATTTTTACAATCATAGGCCTTTCCGTAACTATTTACTTTCGTAAGTATTATATGATCAAAATCTTAATTTAAATTGTGGTTATATATTTTTATAATGTTTTGAATATGGATCCGAAATAATTCCATCAAGCAGAGCGTTATGAATTTCTTTTAATCCATCCGGTACAGTTTTAGTAATCTTAAAGTTCAGCTCTTTTTTTATTTTTGAAAAATCCACTCTATAATTCCGGGGGTCTTCGTCTTTATGGACGTATTTTACAATTACATCTGGGACAATATTTATAATCATTTCCGCAATTATTTTCTTTTGGTAGTTTTCATTTGTATCGCCAACATTAAAAACATTTTGTTTAATTTTATCCTTAGGAGCTTCTAAAACTTTCACGCAAGAATTTGCTAAATCTTCCACATGGCAATATGGACGCCAAAATTGCTCGCCATATATTTCAAGTTTTTGATTTAACGTTGTATCGCGCATAAATTCATTAACAGTAAGGTCAAATCTCATTCTTGGCGAAAGCCCATAAACCGTTGCAAATCTAAGCGCTGTGGGAACAAAAGAATCTCGCACTTCGTTTTTTAAAATATATTTTTCAAATTCCACTTTAAGCTCGGAGTATAAAGACACTGGACGTAGTTCCGATTCTTCCGTCACATAAGCTTCATGTTCCATTTTGCCATAATTACTGCAAGTTGAAGCAAAAACAAAATTGCCAATTTCATTTTTATTATTGCATGCGTCAAATAGTTTTTTTGAGGTTTCCAAATTAATTTGAGTCGCTATATCAGGTTGTTTAGCGCAGGCGGGATCGCCTACAATAGCGGCCAGATGCACTACGTCAGTAACGCCATTTATAGAATTATTGATTATCAGGTTATTGCGTAAATCGCCTTTGATAAATTCAAAATTTGGATTGTTATATATACTTATTAACGACTCGCCTCCAAAAAATAACGCGTCTACTCCGCGAACTTTATAGCCTTTAGCCAATAGTTGTCTTACTAAAACGCTGCCAATATAACCAGCCGCGCCAGTCACTAATATTTTCCGCATTAATTACTCCATAAATCATAGTGTTCATAATAAACTTCCTGAGCTTTTTTATAATCGCTAACCTGCCCTATATCCAGCCAATATTCCTGTATCTCATATTTAGTTATTGGAATATTTTCTCCAATCATTTTTAATATTAAACTATCCATTCCATAGTATTCATCATCTGGGATTAATTCTAATATTTCAGGTTTTAGGATATAGATGCCGGCAAGAATTTTATGTCGGATATCCGGTTTTTCTTCAATTCCTGTAATAAAATCGCCGTCATAAAAAACATTACCAAACGAAAACGGCATCAGATATTCCTTAATGCCAACTGTAAGCATAGAATCTTTTTTAATTGCATAATCGAACATTTCCTTGAAATTTAATTGAGTTAAAATATCTCCGTTCATCATTAAAAATGGTTCAGTAAGCTTTTCTTTAAGCAATGTTAACGGGCCGGCAGTTCCAAGCGGTTTTTCTTCTTTACTTATTATTAAATTAACTCCATAACGCGAACCGTCGCCAAAATATTTTTCTATATATTCAGACATATAATTTGTAGCAAGATAAATTTCGTCAAATCCTTTCTTTTTAAGAAAACTGATTTGAATTTCTAGCACAGATTTTTCTCCAATTGGAAGTAAGGGCTTCGGTATTATTTCCGTAAAAGGTTTTAATCTTGTGCCTAGTCCGCCTGCAAGAATTACAGCTTTCATATTCCACCAATAATCAATTTATATTTATTCCCGATTTCGTATTTGTATAAAGCAATGGCCGTTAATCTTTGAATTAGTCAAACTGATCGTTTTACTCTTTTAATTCAAAATTCATTCCCATCAACTGTTTGTTATTGAAAGACTGGCTGAGATTCCCCACCCCCACATAACACTAATGAACTGACAAAAAAAGGAACCATTTTACATAAGTATTTTTAACCTATGTTCCCAGTTTTATTAAAAATAGCATCATCGCTCTTTCCGGCGTAGCAATAATGTAAATGGTCGAGTTCCGAATAGTACTATACCATTTTTATTTTGTTAAAGTTAGCAAATCTATTTGATAAATCAAACTCCCGATTAATGCCCTAATTAAATTCTTAAACCAATTAGCCAACGGCTTTTTCCTTCACAGATTATACCTTATATTTATGCGATTTATTTTCATAATTACTGTAATTAAAAAATGGATTTTAATAGAATAAAACTTTTTTGCATCCCCTTCTCTGGCGGCAATGCATACTCTTATGCAGGGTTTAGAAAATATCTTCCAGCTAATATAGAACTTATTAATCTTGAACTGCCTGGAAGAGGGAAAAGAATTTCAGAACCATTACTCTACAATATCGAAGCCATGACTGAGGATCTTTTTAAACAGATGGGCAATAATACTGAAGGGCGTTATGCAATATTTGGCCACAGTCTTGGCGCATTGCTTGGCATTAATCTGTGCCGATACATTTTCTCTAAAAAGATGCAGCCTCCTATAGCGCTTTTTCTTTCGGGGCAAACGGCTCCTTCATTAATTAAATCGGATAACAAACATAGTCTGCCTGACGACCAGTTCGTTGATATGCTTAGAGAAATGGAAGGCACTCCGGAAGAGCTTTTGACAGATAGAAGTTTTTTACAATTTTTTCTGCCGGTAATAAAAGCTGATTTTCAATCTATCGCTTCTTATACTTATACTCCTAAAACTTTTCCGATGAACGCGCCTATTGAAGTGCTGCTTGGCAGCGAAGAAAATATAAGCGACGAGGATGCCTCAATGTGGCAGGAAGAAACGGATAATGCTATTTCAATTCATCGCTTTGCAGGAGGACATTTTTTTATATTTAATCATACCGAGCCAATCTGTGATCTTATTACAAAAAAGATTAGCCAAGCTTTCTTATAAATAGCACTGGTACGCTATGCATAAGTCGGTATCTTGCTAAATAGCAATACTAACTAGTTTCTCTGGCAAAAGTCTTATTCTCATAAAATCGGAATTACTTAGCCTGAGAAAAGATGAGGACAAGAGCTTACAGCCAACTTTATTAATATTATTATAACTGGCTGTTAAATAAAAACTATTTTAAAATTATGGGTTAGCCGATTTGCAATATGGCAAAGCTGGCAGACTTTTTTTTCTGGAGCTCCTTTAAATTTCGCCATTGCGCATACAGATAATTGTGCGCTATAGTATTTTTCAAAAGAACGTTACAATTTTTACCAATCGCTTCCTTGCTGAGTAACAACAAATAAAGAAAACAATTCGCGCTTAGCAAAACACATTATTCCTATTTAGACAACGGAAGCTGCGTTCGCTTTCCCATATTAGCGGCAATCAGTATATATATCAAAGGCACTATAGGCGTTAAGAACAGCGAAAATATAAAGTTGCCCCAAAAGCCGATAATTGTTTTTTTGCCCAATAAACCGACTACAAGACTTAAAAATATATTTAATAACAACAGAATTATCATATTTATTCTTCCCAAATAATTTATATAAATATACTTATTAATAGCAGGGAGCTAAACGCGCCCCGCTATTAAAATAAACTGATACTAGGCTTTAGCAGTTTTCAGATTATGAGCAATTTCCTGCCCTTGTTTGAACAAATCCATAAAATAATCCTTTACTTTTTTAGGATCAAAATCAAGAAATGTTCCGCCAGAAGCAAAGTGCTGAATAAATACTTTGCCAATCGCCCAGGTAGCGGCGCCTGAAAATACCGGCATAGAAACAGCGCCTACAATTCCAATAATTGGGATTGATTTAATTGCGCTCGTGATATAACTTTTTGATAAAGCGTCAGCCGATATTCCGCCAAGTAAAGCGCCGATTATTGATTTGCCGGCATTTTTAGAGAACTTAACGTCGTATACTTTTGAGAGTTCGCTTAACATTTTTAGCTGAACTCCAGAGACTGTTGCAATATCAACCAACGGAACAGGAATAAGACCGGCGCCCATCGACCACCACATATACTTTTTTACAAGCGCATGCGATAAATCAAGTTTCACCTGGTCTGCATCTTCAACAGCAACAACTTCAGTTGCCGCTGTAGTTTCTTCTTTAGCCATTAGGAACCTCCATTTATGTTTATAAATATACTGTATGTTTTCGGAATTTTTTATTTAATTTCAAACTTACCCTTCAGGCACTACAAGCAAAACGCCCCAGTTATTTGCAGGAATCGGCATATAATATATCCACCAGTCTCTTCTTGTGCCAAACTCTCCAACGTCTACAAAACCTGATTTGCCTTTCTGTAAATTTCTTCCTATCTCCCTTAAACTTGGAAGGCGGTATTCGTCGGCAATACTAAATAACGATTCGTTGTAAGGCCACTGCGGATTGGGAGCGCTTATGATAGTTCCGTTTTCTGATACTAAAATGCAATAGCTCTCATCAAACAATTTGATGGAAGAAACCGTTTTAGATAGCCAGTCTAACGATATATCAACCGAAACGATTCCTTTCATTGTTTCATTCGCGCCGTCATAGTAATAAAATGGGACTGAATAAGTAGCTAATATTATGTTCCCGCCGCCTGCGCCTTCATCAAAATATGGCTCAATCCAAACAGGTTTATTTATCGTTTTAGGTATTAAATACCAATCTTTACTAAAATAGTGATCTGATGAATCGCTTGAGTTTACGGATACAATCTTTCCGTCTTTCTTATACAAATACGGCGCATAATAAAGCGTATCTTTATCAAACGAGTACGGTTCAAAGGCGATGCATGTTCCAAAAACTTCGTCATTGTTTGCCACCACGGCATTCAATAAAATGTTCATATGTTCTTTTTTCGGTTTCGAAAATTCAAGCACATAAGCTAAGTTTTGAGGTATTTGCTCAATTGAAAGAATCGTTTTTTGTATTCTGTTCACTTCGCCAATTAGTTTGGCCTGAGCCTGTTCGCGCGTATGTTTTTTCCACGAATATCTCTCATACATACGGCTTAGTTCAATTACCGGAAATACGGCTGCGGCAATAACTAATACAATAAAAGTGTATAGTATCGGTTTGGATATTTTAAAAGTGATTTTCGACATATTAGCGGCTGCCTTTATAAAAGTCGCCGTAAAGCGGTTTATTAGTTATAAATTTACTTTCGTACAAAAAATTAGTCAGATTATTATAATCAGATTCTAAAAGGGTTCCTTCCGTTACATTTTTCCCTGATGAACTTATCATATCATTCATTGAATTTAACATCCATTTAGCATGCGATCTATTGTCCGCTACTTTTGCCATTTCTTTATATTTATCGACTACATTTATAGTTTCGTCTTTATGCGTTAAAGCATAACTCCAACCTTCTATTGACGCTGCGACAAATTTTTTACATAACGCCGGATCTTTTTTAAAGAGACTCTCCATACAATAAATTCCATCTTCAGGGAAATTCATCCCATAATCATAAAAATTAAATTTATTCAGCTCATCAGGATTTATTCCGGAATTTATGAGGCGGTGGTATTCGTTGTAATTCATCATCACAGTAACATCAACGGCGCCATTAAGAAATACGTTTGTCCCTTTATCAAACGGCACAATCTCGGCGTTTATATTGTGATTCTTTAGAAATCCAGTAGTTAATTCTTTGGCAATAGTTCGCCAAATTCCGATTCTTTTACCGTTAAAATCCTTTAGCGTTTTTATTCCTGAGCTTTTTTTAGCAATGAACATAATGCTGCTACGCTGAAATATCTGACCGATATTTACAATTTTAGCCCCATTAGCGCGCTCCATTACTCCCGTATAAAGGAACATTATTCCAAAGTCTATTTCTCCTTTTTTTAATGACGTCACTACATCGTGCCGGTATCCGCCTGGTATAATCGTTACGTCAAGCCCGTACTTTGCGTATATCCCTTTTTCCTTAGCCATATAATATCCCGCAAATTGCTGTTGCGGAACCCACGAAGGAAGGAATGTAACTTTTTTCAGTTCCTTATTCTGCGGGCTGGCCATAACTAATGGCAACAGGACCAAGAAGCCCAATATTAAAACCATATTTTTCATATTTCTACATTTTGGCATCTTTATAACCGCTTATTTTTTTCCGTCAGAATTTAGCAGTAACGGCAGATCGTTTTTGCCATTACCCATAATAATAATCTTTGAGTTATTCGATTTTGCAAATTCCGAAGTTACCTCTAAACCTTTCCATTTCAGAATTGATATTTTTGATAATTCTTCAAACTGCCTTATGCCTTCAGCTTCAATCATTTTCCTTTGCTTTTCTTTTTCTTCAATTGCAATTTTATAAGTAAACTCATACGATAGCTGTTCCGCGACCATTTTCCTTTCAATTGAACTGGATACAAGATCAGGCAGAGATATTTTCCGAATCAGGTAATCGTCCATCACAATATTTTGTTCAAGTAATTGTTTGCTTAAGTAGTATTTTATTGTTGATTGAATAACCAAGGAAGACATTTTATATAGCTGTTCTGGCGCAAAGTTTCCTATGATTGCCATAGAAGCCGCTTCAACTTCCGGCTTTACGAAATTACTTGCATACTCTATACCTAAATTTTTATGTATTGTAGGGATTGAATCCTTAATAAGATAAAAACGATAAGAAAACTCTACTTTTACAGTTAGTCCTTCTGATGTAAGGATTTGCATCGTATCAGTTTGAGTCTGCAAACGAGTACTATAGATATACATTTTATCCCAAGGCCATATAATATGGAGTCCCTCGCCAAATATCTCATTAACCTCCGTCCCGTTTATCCGCGACCATCGTATTCCCTGCTGCCCCGAGCCTACAGATATGAAAATGTTTTTCCAGAATAAAGCTATAAAGAAAACGAATACTAACAGTCCAATTGACACTCCAATTGTGTGCGTATTCCAATATTCAATAGATTGTTCTTTTACAAACCGGTAAATAAAAACAATCTTTGCCCATAATATTTTAATTTTTTGAATCACTTAAAACCCGACTGATACTTAGTTTGTTTATAAAATAAGTGAATTATATTAAATGATTTTACCGTATTCCATTTTTATCACTCTATCTGCTAAATGGAAATAACGGTCGTCATGGCTTACGGCAATAACTGTTTTGCCTTCAGCTTTTAATTTTTTTAATAGCTCGTCATAAAAATATTTTTTAAACTGCGGATCCTGATCTGCAGCCCATTCGTCAAAAATATAAATCGGCTTATCCTCCAAAAACGTAACTATTAATGCGAGGCGTTTTCTTTGACCTGTAGACAAATCTAATTTTGTAAAACCACTATCCTTAAATTCTGTCTTTTTCTCTATCTGCATTAATTTTAATAGATCGTTAATCTTTTGGGGATCAACATTTTCCAAACCGTATAGTTTATCAAAAAGGTGAAAATCGTAAAATATTGCAGAATACAATTCCCTGTATTCTAAATAATTAGAGCTGTCTATTAATTTATTATCGACAAATATATTGCCTGTTTTAGGTCTGTAAAGCATAGTTAAAGCTTTTAAAAATGTAGTTTTCCCGCATCCGTTTCCGCCAATTATAAACAAAACTTCGCCGCGGGTTATAGTAAGGTCGATAGGTCCAATTGAAAATACGTCCCGTCCTTCGCCGTTTTTATATTCAAAGTAAAGATCGCTAAGAACAATTTCTTTGAAATCAGAAAATCTATTTTCTCCATTTATCGGTTGAACTTCATTTGGGTTTAGTTGGAGATCAAGTTCATTTTCTAAATTATAAATATTACTAATGGCAATATTTACTTTGCCAAATATTGGAAGCATCGAGACAATAGAAGTTAACGGTCCTATTGCAAACAACATAGCCGTAGTAGCGCTAACTATGTTTTCAGTTATATCTGGGTTTAGCCTTGGCAGAACAAATACTATCGCGCCGAGAATAATGTAAATAAACGCCTGAGAAAAAACCATATTTTCCGAAAATTTATTTCCAGTGCTGATCTTTAAACTTTTTAGTCTCTGGGAAATTTTTTCAAAATGCGAATACACGTCTTCGCTTTTTTTTCTGTTTAGTTTTATTTCTTTTAATCCATCAAGAATATTAGTAAGCGAAACGAAAAAATTTATTTCTGCTTTATTTGTCTCGTCTAATTCGGCGTATACTTTTATGTTATTCTTATGGAAAACAAACACTCCCCCAAGAATAAGCAGCAGAAGGAGAACGGCTGCAAATATCGAAAGAATAGCAATATAGCCAAAGACAAAAACTAACATTATTGCCGATTGAAGAGCCGTTATTATGTATGGAGCCATTTGCGAAATGAGAGTGCATTCCTGAGTTAACCTATTGTAGATTTCAGCTTTGCCAATTTTTTCGATGTTTAGCAAATCCGTTCTGCGGATTTTATCAGACAATCTTAATCTTATATTATTAAGAATTTCTTCAATAATAATAATTCCGGTAGTCAAAATATATTTCTGCGAAACGACAAATATTCCAACCGTCGCGGCAAACATCAGGACAAAACTTATATTAATTGAATCTTTAGAAACGTTTTTTGCCGCCAGATTAATGATGGCCAAAACCCCCGCGCTTGCAAAACCGGACACAGCCGTTAAAACTAAAAGTTTAAGCAGCGGTTTGTCAGATTCTTTTTTTAGAAATTGAAGAAATATCATTTAATTTCAATTTTATATGGTTTATTATATTAATATTTATTTATTAAACTATCAATTAGTTTCTTTGTTAATAAGGCGTTCTTTTCTAAATTAGGCTGTTTTAACATGTCCATGTGCCCTCCGTAGCCTTCCAATACTTCAAACTTAAAAGTTAATTCTTTCCACGATCTTCTATTGACGTTGCTGTTAAATTTCACAATTTCATCCGTGGCTTCAATTTGAATTATTGGGCAGTCTATTTCTTCATTTTCAATCCGCGCATTCAGATATTTTCTGTATTCAACAATTTTTTTAAGCGCTGAATCCTTAATCTCTTCATCTAAAAATTCCGCATGGTTATCTTCAATATACAGTATAGCGTCGTTTAAATATTCTTCTGAACTCCAGTTAATTAATTCAAGCTGCCTGTATGTGTCTAATAAAACTATTCCGCCAATTTGTCTGCCGCGTTTTTGTAATTCAATAGCTACGTCATAAGCCATGTTGCCGCCTGCAGAGTGGCCGAACAAATAAAAAGGTCCCTCTTTTTGAAGACTGACTAATATGTCGGCTGTAGATTTTGCCGGATTATCCGACTCAATAAAATTTAATCCATAGATGGAATACTCATCAAAATATTTTGCATATTCCATGTAAGCAAACGAGTAACCTATTCCAGGAGGTAAAAAGAATATACTCTTTCCATGCGCCTTATTTAGCATAATGTAATCGCTTTCAAGATCCTTTAATCTTTCGTCTGTGCCCAATATTACGGCAGCCATTTGTTTAATAGTCGGCTGAGTAAAAATAAGATTTAAATATGTTTTTTTACCAAGCCTCTTTTGTATCCTTGACATCGTCTGAATTGCCTTAATAGAGTTGCCGCCAATTTCAAAGAAATTATCCTGCGAACTAATATTTTCTCTATTTAATATTTCTTTCCACACTTCTGCAATAATAATTTCTGTTTCTCCTTCCGGCTCTACGAAAACTGATAAAAATGGATTATCATTATTATCAGGAGCTTGTAATGAACGAAGGTCAATTTTACCGCTTTGAGTGCGCGGGAACTGTTCGAGTTTAATAAAATATGCGGGAATCATATAACCAGGAAGCTGTAACGTTATATATTCCTTTAGATTGACAATATCAATTATTTCAGGAGAAGTAAAATATGCGGCAATTTCCTTATTATCTCCATCGCCAATTATCTTAACCGCGGTTTCTTTTATATCAGGGTACCTTAGCAGGCATGATTCAATCTCGCCCAGCTCTATTCTATATCCGCGCACTTTCACCTGACCGTCGTCTCTTCCCATAAATTCAAGTTCGTCATTGTAATTCCATCTGGCAACGTCTCCGCTTTTGTAGAGCCGCCCCTCGCCAAAAGGATTTGGTATAAATTTATCTTTTGTTAATTCAGATTTATTTATATATCCATTCGCTACGTTATATCCGCTAATATATAAATCGCCGGGAATTCCTGCCGGAGCTAATTCCATCTCTTTATCTAACAAATATGTTTGCGTGTTATTAATTGGTCCGCCTATTGGTATTTTCTCTGATAATTCATCGACGCCGCCTTGTATTGTATATGACGTAACGACATGCGTTTCAGAAGGTCCGTATTGATTATGAAATTTTATATTTGGAAAAGTATTTAATAATTTTCTAATCGTAGAATTAATAAACGGCTGTTCGCCCGAAGTAATAATATGTTTAAGCGACTTTAGCTGATTAATATTTTCGGCTTCGCCCACAAATAAATTCAGCGCGCTATATGGCATGGTTAAAATTTCGATCCCTTCTTTTTCAATTAATTCTGCAATCTGGCTCATCTTATAGCGAGTTTTATTTTCAATCAGATACAATGTTCCTGCCGTTGCAAGAGAAAATAACATTTCCTGAATTGATACGTCAAAACTATGCGGCGCATACTGAAGCGTTTTTAACCCGCTTTCTATATTCTCAGACTGCCATTCCATCAGATTCAATAAGCATTTGTGCGTACCAAGAACTCCTTTCGGTTCGCCTGTCGATCCAGACGTATATATAATATACGCCGACGAATCTGAATCTACGGATATATCTATATCAAGATTATCAGAGCTAATGTCAGATGCATTATCGTAAAACTCTTCAACTATTACAATCGCATCATTATTAAAAGAAATTTGCTTTGCATAATTTTCTGACGTAATCAGAATTTTACTGCCGCTATCCTTTAACATATAGTCGATTCGGTTTTGCGGATAATTAGGATCTACCGGAGTATATATGCCTCCGCTTTTTAGAACAGCAAGCATTGAAATAACAGAGAGCTCTGTTCTATCAAGTATAACGCAAATAATATCTCCTGGTTTTACCATCTTACTATCGACAAGAAAACGGGCTAATTTATTAGCTTTAGAATTTACTTCCGCATAAGTTAATTTTGTCCGCTTAAATATGACGGCGATTTTATCTTTATTTTCTTGGACCTGCTTTTCAATTAGACTCACAATCGATTTACTTTTTAATGTTTTATCTGCTCCCATTGATAAAGAATAAAGAGCTTCTTTTTCTTTTAACGAAACAATGCTTAATTGCGAAAGTGTTTTTTCATTATCAGCTAATACATTTTCTATTAACGCAGAGAAGTGATTGAACATATTTTCAATTCGTTCTTTCCTAAAGAGCGCAGTACTATATTCAAAGTAATACTTTATTGTATTTTCAACCTCACAATAGCTTATGGACAAATCAAATTTGCTTACCGTATAATCAAACTCAACCGATTCCATTTCAAGACTTGAAGAAGATTTAGTTACATTCTCAGCCGGAGTCTGGGATATCAACATTACATCGAATAATGGAGAGCGCGAAAGGTCTCTCGGCAGCTGCAATTCATCAACAAGCTGGTCAAACGGATATGTCTGATGACTAAAAGCTCCAAGTGCGTTTTCTTTTACTCTATTTATAAATGATTTGAAGCTTTCTTTATTATCCAATTTGTTACGCAAAGCAAGCGTATTAAGGAAAAAGCCAATCTGGTTCTGAATATCCTGATGATCCCTGTTTGCAATTGGAGTTCCAATTACAATATCGTTTTGTTTTGTATATTTTGAGAATAATATATTAAATAATGCAAGAGTTGAAATAAATAAAGTAGTATTATTTTCCGCGCTTAATTTTTTTAGCCCCTGCGATAAAGATTGCTTAAGCTGAAATGATATTGTTTTCCCTTCAAACGTTTGAGTTTTGGGTCTCTGATAATCTGAAGGCAAATCCAGACATGGCGTTGGCTCGTTAAATATTTGCATCCAGTAATTCTTATGCAAGCTGGCGTTCTCTTTATCATCTTCAAGTTGTTTATTGTGCCATTGTGCATACTCTTTATATTGTATAGAAGAAGGAATAAATACATTGGCATCTGTAATTATTTTTTTACCTGAATAATGATCGTAAAACATAGCTAGATTATCTGCCAATATACCTATCGACCATTCGTCCAAAACTATATGATGCACATTAATAATTAAGATATGCTCTTCTGTGTTTTTATTTTTCAACAGAGTTACTTTTATTAAAGGAGCTTTAGCCAAATTGAAAGGATCTGTTATAGCTTTCTGAATTAACTCCTTTGAAGCGCTCATAAAATCTGAATCACCATCCACTTCGATAGTATTAATATTAAATTCAACTTCATCTAATATACCCTGTTTAGGTTCGCCGTCTATTTCAATAAAGTATGTTCGTAAGGATTCATACTTATGTATAATTGTTTTAAATGCTTTTTGTAGCGCTTGAACGTCAATTGCAGAGTTTATTTTATATACGACCGGAATATTGTATGCGATTGATTTATTCTCAACCCGGTTGAGTATCCACAACCTTCGTTGTGCATGCGATACGTCATAGAATTCGGCTTTTTGAAGCGGAACAAGAGCAATAGCAGCCATACTATTTTGTCGGCCTATTAAACCGGCGAACTGTTCAATCGTAGAATTCTCAAAAACATCGGCTAATTTGCAATCGCAATTAAACGCCCGATTAATTTGAGCAAGAAGTCTCAAAGCTTTAAGGCTGTGACCTCCGAGATCGAAAAAGCTTTCGCGTTTACTTAATTTGTTAACGTCTAAAACATTTTTCCATATTTCAACAAGAGCCGTTTCTATCGGATTTAATATTTCATTATCAGCGAGCTCAAAACGATTAATATCAAATTCAGGTTCAGGCAAGGCTTTAACGTCAATCTTTCCGTTTGGGGTAAGCGGTATTTTTTCCATTAAGACAAAATATAATGGAATCATAAACGCCGGCATTATTTTGCCTAAATAATTTTTCAAGTCATCTATATTTATTTTTTCTTTTACGACTATATAAGCGGCAATATCTTTAACGGCAAATTTTTCATAAGCAATAACAACCGCATTTTCTACTGAAGGATAACGCCTTATGTTGGTTTCTATCTCGCCAAGTTCAATTCTAAAACCTCTAATTTTTACTTGCCTGTCTATTCGTCCTAAATACTCAATATCGCCTGTATCCATCCATCTGCCCAAATCGCCTGTTCTGTAAAGCCGTCCATTTCCAAAAGGATTGTTGATGAATTTTTCTTTTGTCAATTCATCTTTGAATAGATAGCCTCTTGCTAATCCGTCTCCGGCAATACAAATCTCGCCTGGATGTCCAATAGGAACAAGCATAATGCTTCTATCCACAATATAAATTTGAGTATTTGATATTGGACGACCAATTAATACTTTTTTATTTTTGTTACTAAATCTATACATAGTTGAATAAGTAGTGTCTTCAGAAGGTCCGTATAAATTCCTGACTTCAATTTTATCGCAGTCAATACTATCAATTAATGTTTGCGGTATTTGTTCGCCCGCAAGGTTAATAGCGGATATATGCTCATATCCGCCATTTTCTAATTGTTCTTTTATTGCCTGCACCAAAGACGGAACCGTATTAATCAATACATTATTGTCTTGGCTAAGATAATCAGGAATTTCAAGCGCTGATTTTAATATTCGAATCGTTTTCCCTGCTGCAAGCGAATAAAATATTTCATATATCGAAATATCAAAGCAATACGAAGTCGAAGCATACACAATATCAAAAGCTGTAGATTTGAATTCTGAAATACACCAGCGCAAGAATACCGAAAGGTTTTTACGCGTAATTGCAACGCCTTTAGGCTCTCCAGTCGATCCTGACGTATATATCACATAAGCCAGATTATCATAAGTATTGATATTAACTGGTTCATTTGATTTGCAATGTGCAATTGCTGCGTCGTCAATATCTACAATTATATTTCCGGGTTGCGCTTTAAATGAATCTTTTTGAAGTATACTTTTTTCAGTCAATATTATTTTCGCATTACAATCGTTCAGTATGTAATCAATTCTTGTTTGCGGATATGCGCTATCTATGCCTACATACGCCGCGCCGCTTTTTATTACGCCAAGCATTGCTACGACCATCGCTTCCGATCTCTCAACCATTATGCCCACCAGATCGTCAGGCTTAATAAAAAGTTTTGAACGCAAATAATTAGCAAGCTTGTTAGCTTTTTTCTCTAATTCCCTATAAGTCATTTTTTGATCTTCAAATAGCAAGGCTGTCTTTTCTGGATTAATTGAAAACGATTCTTTTAACAGATCGCATACGTCAGTCTTTTTTGTAATGTTTTGAGCTTTGCTGTTATAGGTTCTTAATAATTCAATTTCATTTGGCAAAAGCAAATCAATATCGCACAATTTCATTTCTTCGTTCTTAGAGACAATCTCAATTGTTTTCTTAAAATGCCCGGCAAATCTTTCAATGCTTTCTTTTTTGAATAACGACTTCTTGTACTTTATTGTAATATAGATTTTATCTTCCGCTTCTAAACCGTAAAGCATCAAGTCATATTCTGAAGAAAGAATTGTCTCCGCGCGATAATCTGTTATTTGAATGTCGTTATTTTTAACCTCCGAAAGTTCAAAATTCATATAAGAAAATACTACGTCAAAAAGAGGATTTCGGTTAAGATCTCTTTTAATATTCAGTTCTTCAATAAGTTCGTCAAATGGATAATCCTGATTTGCAAAAGCGTTAATAGCGTTTTCTTTAACTTCGTTCAAAAACTCAATAATGCTCATTTCATCTTTAGGATATACTCTTATTGGAAGATTATTAATGAACATTCCAAGTAATTGCGACAACTCGTCTTTATCGCGCCCCAGCGTGGTTACGCCGATTATGATATCATTCTGTTGCGTATACTTCTGTAGTACAATATTATAAACAGCCAGCAATAACATAAAAGTTGATATCCCTTTATCCGCAGACATTTTCTTAACTTCCGCAGTTAATATTTCATCAATACATAATGTAAATACTCCGGCTTCGGCTGATTGATTTGCTGTGCGCGGATAGTCAAGCGGTAAATTTATCACCGAAATATCCCCTTCAAATTGTTTTATCCAATAAGATTTTTTTTCAACAGCTTCCTGGCTTTTATAATAATCGCTCTGCCAGATTGCATAGTCTTTGTATTGTATTTTTAATGGCGCAAGCTCTTTCTCTTCATAATAATCAAATATTTCTTTTTCAAATATTTCAATTGAAAATGCGTCTATAATTATATGATGAGCGTCAAACAATACTAAATGATCGTAGTCGGATATTTGTATGATTTCAATTCTGAACAATGGCGCAACGCTAAGATCAAATGGTTGAATAAATTTTAGTATATGTTTTTTTGCTTCTTGTTCGTTCATTATAAGAGCCGGAATATTTAGCTCTATGTTATCGTGTATAATTTGTACTGGCGTGTCCTGAACGAGATCAAATGACGTGCGTAAAGATTCCTGACGTTCGACCGTTTTGCCAATTGCTTTTATAAGTTTATCAATGTTCAATTCGCCTTTTATTTCCCACAATTGCGGCATATGGTAGCTTAATTTGTCATTTTTTAATTTATCAAGAATAAATAACCTTCGTTGAGCCGATGACACCGGGTAATATGCGCTGCTCTTTGTAGGATGAATTGTCTGAGCAGCTATTTTCCCTTTGTTGGAGTCAGTTAATACAGTTTTTGTTTCAAGGTATTCGGCAAGTTCGGCAATTGTTAAATGATTAAATAAATCCCCAATTGATATTTGTAGTTTTAATTTTTTTTCTAATAAAGTATTTATTTTTATAGCGTGAATTGAATCTCCGCCTAAATCGTAATAATTATCCTGGATATTAATTTCATCATATCCTAATACTGCTCCCCATATTGAAGCTATTGATATTTCATATTTTGTATAATTGCCATTTTCTTTCCCTTTAAGCAAAACTTGTTTTGTAATTTCATGTTCTGCAATATTTGTTAATTGCGGCTTCTTATGTCCCCGAATTTTATTATCAAGATAAAATGGCAGCTCTACAGAAGAATCAAGATAAGACAAATCTGCTTTTCCAAGAATAATGGAATTAATTTTTCTTTGAATAATTTTTGCGATGCCCGATACGCCATCTTTTGTAGAAATAGATTTGAATATTTCATCGTCAGTAACGCCAAAATCGTAAGCCATTCCGGTTTCTTTCCAGGAAGTTAGATTAATATTTACTGCGCTAATTCCAGAATTATTTAATTCCGCAGAATACGCGTCCATAAAGCAATTAGCTGCAGTATAATCGCTTTGCCCCGGGGTCGGCAATATTGCAGTTAATGCCGATGTCATGATAAAGAAATCAGGTTTTTCATCTTTTAATAATGCGCTTAAATTTATCGTGCCATGTATTTTTGGTTTTATTACATTACGGAATGTTTCTAAGCTCTTGCCAAATATAAAACCTTCCCCTGGTATTCCAGCCGCATGAATAACTCCGAATATTTTTCCATGTTCGCTTTTAATTTCTTCTATTGTTGTTTTTAACCTTTTATAATCGCTTACGTCCGTAGAATATAACCATACGCCTGCTGCTTCATTTTCTATCTCGCGTAGTCTTTCTATTTTTCGGCAAAGCTTTTCATCTTTTCTTTTTTGCAAAGCCGAGTCCCATTTATCTTTTGCAAGAAATTCAGAACGGTTAATAAGCGCCAATTTTATTTTTGCCTTTTTTGCAAGAAAAAGAGCCAGTTCCAGCCCTATTCCCCCGGTTCCTCCCGTAATTACATAAACTCCATTTTCCTTATACGATATCTCATTATTTTCTTTTTCATCAATATTTACTAGTTTCACTTCGCGGATATATCTTTCGCCGTTTCTATATGCCCGGTAATAATATGATTCTGTAAACCCATTATTTATTTCATCCACTATATTCATTACAGAAGCGCTTTTATCAACGTCAAGGAATCTGCAATTTATATTTGGATTTTCTCTTTGTATCACTTGCCCTAAGCCAGCAACTGCGTTATTAAGCGAATTTAAATGCGCCTCTTTGTTAGATATTTCACAAACATTTTCGCCCACAATCAGCAGGTCTATTTTTGAAGTCACTTTGGCTAACAGATATTTTGCAAAATTAAAAACGCTATAAAGCGAGTCCGTCAGATTTAATTCTAAATCATCGTTGTTTTTTATGTCTTCAACGTTAGCTTCAGGCAGTATAAATATTATTTTCTCAGGTATATTATTTTCTATTTTCTCAAACGCTTCTTTGAAGTTATCTGTTACTATTTCAATCGCTGTTATCCCTTCAATAGATTTTAGTTCTGATACTAAAGCTTTGTTACATTTTGAATTGTAAAACGCAGCAATTTTATTTTTTGATGTGACAGATAATTTTATTATTGGCCATGGTTTCCAGATCAGTTCGTTGAAGTAATTATCCTGATTTGGTTGCGATACTTTTTTTAAAGTAAAATTCTTAAATTCTGCTATAACTTCTCCTGCCTCATCTGCAAGCGTTATATCATAAGAGCGTGTTTCGGAAGAGTCATTTTCATATTTTGTTATATAACTAAATATCTTATTAGGCGCTTTTTTGCTTAGTTCAACTACTCCAAATGTATATGGCAAATATCCAGGCTCGTCTATAGCATAGCTTAATGCCGCATCAATCAGCGGCGGGTATAAATAATACTCATTTGCTAATTCAGCGTCAGTAAAAGGAATGCTTAGTTCTGCAAAGTATTCCTTTTCATTCCAATATATTTTATTCAGACAATCCCATTTTTTGCTCACACTAATTATTTCTTCATTTTTAGGAGAGTTATCATTATGCGATATTTCGCGCCTGTTCTTCATTCGGGCTTTTATTTCTTCAATATTTATTTTAGCGCTTGTCGTTTCTTTTATCTTACTTACGCGTAATTTTGCATAAGTCGTCCAGTCGTTATTTTCAGATTTTGACTGCGCCTCAATTCCAAGAGTTTTATCTTCGCATTTATTTATTGTGACTAGCGTTTCTAATTCTTCCCCCTCATTAATTGCAAGCGGCCGCATAAGATAGAATTCGTCAAAGCGCAATGAACTAGAATTAAAATGGTTCATCCCAGATTCATAAGCCATTTGCAGATACGCGGCTCCTACTAATGTAGGCATGCCCATTACACGATGTTCATTAATAAGCCAATCTGCGCTGCTATACTTTTTTGAATATATTGCAACAGAAGGAGTTTCAACAATGCAATCGATTAAGAATTTATTTTTATATTTTTTACTGAAGGAAGTATTTATACTTTCTTTATTTTTAGCGCTTAATTTAACCCAGCATCTTTTCTTTTCAAAAGGATACCCAGGCAACGATACCTTTGCAGGTATTAAGTCCTTATAATATTCCTCCCATTGTATATCGGCTCCATTTATATACGCTTCTGCTGTTTGTCTGACTATTTCAACATCACTATTGTTATTTCTTATTATTGAATTGATTTCATCGCCAAGTTTGCTGATATCTTTTTCGGTAATTTCTCCTGGCGCTGGATTCTTTTTGTTTGAAACTACGATCTTTGAACAATTATATAATAAACTGTTTTCTTCATCGCAACTTAGCTTGTTATTTATTACTTGAGTTAGTTTATACTTTAGTTCGCTTATATTTTCGAATACAATTGCAAGCCTGTGCGCATAATGCCCTCTTCCGGTTGCAAGCGTATAACAAATACTTTCTGAATTGTTATCAGGATGTAAATAAATAGCGCTCTTTATCTTTTGCGCATATTCTATCAGCCCTTCTTTACTGCGAGATGAAAGCGTAAATAAATGTTTTTTCTTATCCTGATTATTCTCTTTTTCTATAAACGGCGCTTCCTCTAGAATAACATGACAGTTAGTTCCGCTCAAACCGAATGAGCTTACGCCGCATCGTAATGGATTATCGTTATTTTTCCAATCTGTCAGCTCTTTATTTATATAAGCGGCGCTTTCATCAAAATTAATATTCCTGTTAGGATTATTAAAATGTACTAATGGAGTAAGCTGTTTATATTTTAAGCTTAGCGCTGCTTTTAACAAACCAGCTAATCCTGCGGCGGTATCAAGATGGCCAATGTTTGCTTTAACCGCTCCAATAGCGCAGAAGTTTTTATTTTGCGTATATCTTCTAAACGCTTTTGTAATTCCGTCTATCTCAATTGGGTCGCCAAGCTTTGTCGCAGTTCCATGCGTTTCGATATAACTTATAGTCACCGGATCGATTCCAGCGTCAAGCCATGCTTTATTTATAGCATCAGCCTGAGCGTCTGCATCTGGGGCGGTGATGCCAATTGAGCTTCCGTCCTGATTAATTTCGCTTCCCTTAATGACAGCATAAATATTGTCTTTGTCTTTTAAAGCGTTTTCTAATGGTTTAATCATTATAGCAATTACGCCTTCTCCAATTCCGGAACCGTTAGCAGAATCGTCAAAACTATGCGCGCGTGCATCGGAGGAATCTATTTCTAACCGCGAGCCGGTATCTAGAGGAAGCAGATGAAGTTTTATTCCGCCTATAAGAGCCGAATCAATTTCCCCTTCCCTAATTGACTGACACGCCAAATGTACTGCAACGAGCGACGAGGAACATGCAGTATCAACAAGCATGGCCGGACCTTTTAGATTCAGATGATAAGATAATCTGCTCGCCAATATTGACGGCGTTTGCGCCGCAAGCAAAATATTTGGATCCTGATTATCTGACGCTTCAATATATCTGGCATATTCGCTTAGATTATCGCTTGCGCCAATAAACACTCCGGTTTTGCTCCCCCATAATTTATTACCGCCATATCCTGCGTCTTCTAAAGCATGATAAGCTGTTTCCATAAACATTCTTTGCCCAGGATCAATTAATGAAGCTTCATTTGGAGATAGTTTAAAAAATCCGTAATCAAATTTATCAACTTCATTTAGATAGCATAACTCCCTAAATTTAAGTTCGTCAGTATTAATATTATTATAAGCGCAAAGTTCTTTTATATCAGATATTCTATTATTCGGCATCTCGCCAATAAAATCAACGCCCATACGCAGGTCTTTCCAGAAATCATCCGGCGTGTCACAATCTCCTATTCTAGAGGCAATGCCGATAATAGCTATATCGTAATATTTTAGTTTAGTTATGTTTAGATCAATATTATTATTGTCTGCTTCTGGAATATCATATATTTTCCGGGAAATATACTCAGCTTGTTCAGAAATTCTACTCTTGGAAAACAAATCTGTTAGTTCAATCGCATCCGGATATTTTGCATTAATTTTGCTATAGAGTTTTACCAATAATATTGAATTGCCGCCTATATCAAAAAAGTTATCGTGAATACTAATATTTTCTGTTGATAATATTTCCTGCCATAATTCAAGCAGTTCTGTTTCCAGCTTACTGGCAGGACTTTCGAACAGCTCTCCTGTTGCTATGTTCTGAATTGCAGGCGGAAGAGCTTTTTTATCGAGCTTACCGTTTGAATTTAGCGGAACTTTATCTATCTTAATAAAATAAGATGGGATCATATATTCTGGCAACGAAGCAGAAAGGAAGCTTTTTATTTTTTTTATTTTGAGTTCTTCATTTGACACTACATAAGCCGCTAATTCTTTTATCCCTTCTTTATCTAAAGCAATCACAACAGTATCTGATATACCCGTATATTTTCCAAGCTGAATTTCAATCTCAGTAATTTCTACTCTGAAGCCGCGTATTTGCACCTGATTATCACATCGCTCAAGATACTCCATAGTTCCATTATATATCCATCGCGCTAAGTCTCCGCTTTTATACAATGTCTCATTATTATTGTATGGATTTGGAATAAATCTTTCTGAAGTTAAATCAGACCGATTCAGATAGCCTTTACTTAAACCCGTGCCAGCAACATATATTTCGCCATAAACGCCAACTGGAACAAGCGCTTTATTTTTGTCAAATATATAGACTTTAGTTTCTGGAAGCGGAACGCCAATATTGCTGCTTCCATCCGATGTTCTAATCTCCTCATCTGTAAATCTATGATATGTCACATGAATTGTTGTTTCTGTAATTCCATACATATTAATTAGCTTTACTTTTTCTGCTGGATATATGTCAATCCATTTTTTCAATTTTAAAGGATCAAGTTTATCTCCTCCAAAAACAACATATCTAAGACTTAAGTCTAATTGATTGGAGCTTGCTAGAGCAGTATCAATAAATTTATAAAACGCTCCCGGCGTCTGGTTCAATACGGTTATTTTATATTCATTTACAATTCTTACAAAAGCGGAAATATCGCGAACTTCATTTCTATCTGGTATTATTATCTTTCCGCCAAATAACAAAGCTCCGTACATTTCCCATACCGATAAATCGAAGCAATATGAATGAGCCATTATCCATACGTCTGATGAATTAAAATCGTAATTTGATTTATCATTAATGAACAACCGTACTAAATTTCGATGACTTATCGGACAGCCTTTTGGTTTGCCAGTAGAACCAGAAGTAAAAATTACATAAGCAGTGGTATCCGAATTTATATTTATTCCCGTAAGATTAGCGTCATTAAGTTCGTTTACATTAGCCGCCTTATCCAGATTTAAAATACCATATTCATTTTTAATCTCGTCAACTATTCGATGCAATCTAATATCATTTTCATTTAAAGTAATAATAAGATTCATTTTGCTTTCTGATAGCACATGCTTAATTCTTTCGTCCGGATATTCTGGATCTATCGGCACATAAGCTCCGCCGGCCTTTAATATTGCTAACAGTATAATTGGCGTTTTTTCAGACGGAGGAATCAATACGCCTATTGCTTCGCCAGGAGTTATGTTATATTTCTCATTTATATAACGAGCGATTTTATTTGCTTCGCTGTTTAATTCAGAATATGTTAATGTTTTCTCCTTATATACGACCGCAGTTTTTATTGGATATTTTTCAACTGATTCTTCAAATAGCTGAATTATAGTTTTGTCTTCTGGATAGTGCGCTGACGTATTATTATAATTCTGCAGTAGAGTATTTTTCTCTTCATCGTTTAATATGTTAATTGCTTTTATACTCTGAGCCGGATTTGCAATTATAGAATTTATTAAAGTAGTCAGATGCAATGTTATCTGTTCAATTCTTTCCTGTTTATACAATTGAGTGTTATATTCGATCAGGAGTTCTAATTTTTCTTCCGTATCATTAAAATTAAAGGTCATATCATACTTGCTGATATTCATCGGAATTTTATATGGCTTAATTTGTTTGAATGCGTTTTTATACTCAATATCGAATTTTTGCAAAACAATCATCACGTCAAACAGAGGAGAACGGCTCGTGTCACGTGCGAGTTTTATCTCTTCAACTAATTTATCAAATGGGTACATCTGATGAGAGTAGCCATCTGTTAAAGTAATTTTTATTTCTTCTAATATTTCAGCGAAGGTTTTATCTGGAGTAATTTGATCTCTTAATGCGAGAGTGTTTGCATAATAGCCTATTTGATTTTCTAAATCAGGATGGTTTCTACCCGCTACCGGAGCTCCGATTATAATATCTTCTTTGCCTGTATATTTATGCAATAGTATTTTTAATGCCGCCGTTAGAGTCATAAACAGACTGCTTCTTTTTTCTATATTAAAAGCGTCCAATTTCTTTTTGAGTTCAACAGGAAACGAATAATAAATAGAATTCCCATTATAAGTTTTTATAATGGGCCGATGGAAATCCGAAGGAATATCTAAAGGAGCTATATCGCCTTTTAGCTTCTCAAGCCAATATTCGCGGTCAAAAATATTTTCTGAATTATTTATTTTATCGTTTAACCAATATGCGTAGTCTTTATATTGAATACTTAGCGCTGTAGTCTTGCTTTTCGTTTTATCATGATGCTTTTTATAGCCGCTAAACAGTTCGTCTATCATTATACTTACTGACCATCCGTCGCATATTATATGATGTATATTAAAGAATAAGATAAATTTTTCTATATCTGTTTTTATCAAATATAGTTTTACTAATGGATATTCAGAAAGACAAAATTCTTTATTCGCTTCGGCGCTTACAAACATAAAAGCCGCATCATCCGGATTTTTTTCGGCGCTATAATCTTTCATAGCAATAAGGATCTTCTGATCTTCTATTATTTTCTGAAATGGCTCGCCGTTTTTTTCTATGAATATAGTTCTTAATGATTCATGTTTTTGTACAAGATCGTCAAATGCTAATTGGAGCGCGTTAATATCTATTTCATCATGTATTGATATCGCAAGAGGAATATTATAAGTAGATTTTGTCTTTTCAATTTTGTCTAAAACCCAAATTCTTTTTTGTGCGTGAGATAAATTATAATAATCAGTTTTTATTATAACAGGAATAATTCCATGCGACTCGCGTTTTTTATTACGAATGAGTTCTTCAAGAGATAATATATTTGAAAAAGTAAAAAATTCCTTCAAACTAACTTTTACCGATAATTCTTTTTGTATTGCCGATACGGCTCTGATAGCTTTTAAGCTATGCCCGCCAAGGCTAAAGAAATTATCAGTTATCGAAATATTTTTAACGTTTAATATATTTTCATAAATCGTAGCTAATGCTTTTTCAGTTTGTGTTGACGGTTCAACATTCTTTTCAGTATGCTCTAATTTAATTTCAGGTTTCGGGAACGTTTTATAATCTATTTTCCCATTGTGGTTCAGAGGAAATTCATTTAGCCTGATGTAATACTTTGGGGTCATATATTCTGGAAGCGTTTTACTCAAATATTTTTTATACTCTTCGGCATTAATATCTTTTACTGCGGTATAATAAAGAGCTAATTCTTTCTGATCTTCTTCCTGAATGACGACAATTTTTGCGCCAGTTATTCCGCTAAGCTTTTCCGCAATATTTTCTATTTCGCCTGTTTCAATTCTATATCCTCTTATTTTTAGCTGATCGTCATTTCTGCCAAGAAAAAGAATATTGCCATCTTCAAGCCATTGCGCTATATCTCCAGAGCGGTATATTATTTCATTTTTATTTAAAGGACTTGTCACAAATTTTTGCTTATTTAATTCTGGTCTATAAACATATCCCCTCGAGAGTCCCTCTCCGCCTATATATATTTCACCGGGAACTCCAATTGGACATAAATTACCTTGCTCATTAAATATATAAACCTTAGTATTGGAAATAGGTTTGCCAATAGGAATATCATTTTGATATTCTTTTGTTATATTAAATACGGTAGTAAAAGCAGTATTCTCAGTTGGACCATATCCATTCATTAATAATAAATCAGGATAAAGCTTTAATATTTCGTTTGATAACTGACAAGGCATTCTATCCCCGCCAGCAATTATTTTTTCTACTCCGGCAAACATATTCATATGGCGCTGCTGATCTGCTTCGGCCATTTTGCTATATAGTCCCGTCGGAAATAAAATAGTATTTATTTCATATTTTCTTATGATGCTTGTTAGTTTTTCCGGATCAAGATAATCCTCGGTATTTTCTAAGTAAAGAGTCGCGCCATTTAACAATGATCCCCATAAATCAAAAGTCGTGGCGTCAAATGAAATTGACGACGTCGATAATAGTTTGTCTGCTTCATTAAAAACAATATAATTATTATTTCTGACTAACCTTATAACAGATTTGTCTTCTATCATACTTCCTTTTGGAACGCCTGTTGTGCCTGAAGTATATAATATATAAGCTAAATTTGACGAGGTTTTACAAATCTTCACATTAGTATGATTAATGCCGTTAGAAATAATTTCTTCTTTTACTTTTAGAACATGCATAGCGGAATATGCAATGCATGCAGGTTCATCATTAGTTATAATTATTCGGGCGTTTGCATCATTAAGGCTGAAATTAATTCTTTCGGTTGGCATTTTTGCGTCTATTGGCAAATATGCGCCTCCTGCCTTTAGAACGCCTAATATGGCAATAATTAATTCATGCGATCTCTCCATTAGTATTGCTACTGGCTCTTCAAGTTTTAGATCATATTGGCTTATTAAATTATGTGCAAGGCAATTAGCCTTCTCATTCAACTGGCGATATGTTAATGGAGCGCCTTGATATACTATCGCAGGTTTATCTGGATATTTTTCTGCTATTTCTTCAAACAGTTCAATAATTGTTTTTTCTTTTGGATAATAACATGAAGTATTATTAAATACATTTAGTATTTTTTCTCTTTCTTCCTTCGATATTATTTCGATATTACTTATAACTTCATTTGGAGCATTAATAATATTTTGCACTAACTCTAAAAAATGTTTTCCTAACCGTTTTATTTTATCAGGGTTATACAAATCCGGATTATATATAATGCCCAGTTTCATTTCATTATTAGATTCTTCAAAATTGAAATGAATATCAAATTTGCTTAAACTAATCTCTGGTTTCAAAATTACGGTTTTTATTTCGTCAAATATAATTTTATCAGAATCTGCTTCCTGCAGCGATACCATAATTTCGAACAAGGGGTTCCTGCTTGTATCCCGTTCAAGATTCAAATCTTCAATCAATAAGTCAAATGGGTATATCTGATGGTCATAGGCTTCTATGCAGCATTGTTTGACTTTTTTGAGAAAGTCTGTATAACTAATAGACGCGTCAATTTCATTCCTAAGTAAAATTGTATTTACATAAAAACCAATTTGATTTTCAAGATCGCGCTGTTCTCTTCCGGAAATGGGCGATCCCACTATTATGTCTGTTTTACTTGAATATTTATTTACCAGAATATCAACGATTGAAATAATAAACATAAAGAGACTAACTGCGTTATGTTTACATAGAGTCTGAATTTGTTTATGAAGTTGTTCTTCTATTTTAACTTCATACAGCTTTCCGTTAAAAGTTTTATATAATGGACGTTTGATATCTAAAGGAATTTCCGATATAGGAAGTTCGCCTGATAATTTATCAGACCAATAGTTTTTATGTTCAGAGATACTATCATCTTTTAATATTTTTAAATGTCTATGCACATAATCTTTATATTGTATTTTCAATGGCGCTAATGGACTTGTAATTCCTTTAGAAAACGAATTATACAACATAGTAAGCTCTGATATTAATACGCCAATTGACCATCCGTCGCTTATAATGTGGTGCATATTAAATAAAAGCAAATGCTTTTGTTCTTCGGTCTTATATAAATTACAAACTATAAGCGGTCCTTTTGATAATTCGAAACAACGGTTCGTTTCCTCCTGAATCAATGAGGCTATTTTATTTTCTTTATCGGCGATGAAGTTAATATCACTTTTAGCAATTTTGAATTCAATCTCGTCAAATATTTTCTGATAAGGCGCTCCGTCTGTTTCTAGAAATACTGTGCGAAGTATTTCATGCCGTTTTATTATTTCGTTAAAGGCTTTTTCAAGCGCATCAATATTTAATTCACCTTCAAGCATTATTGCAGCCGGCAGATTGTACGCTGGCGACTTATCCATTTTATCAATAAACCAAAGCCTTCTTTGCGCATAAGATACAGGAGCCATACTATATTTTGATTTATTGCCGGATAAGACTCCAAGTCGCCTCAATTCTTCCAGCGCTAATAAATCTCCGTTTAAGGCTCTTTGTTTTAATTCTTTAATATTATTCTTCATCGTCAAATTGTAAGTTGGATAATAAATTTAGTTCATCGTCGGATATTGGAACTATTATAGCCTCTTCATCATTTTTTTTGTCAAAGGCAGTTTTGTCTGCAATTATTTTTTTTACTTTTTCTGCAATATTTATTAATACAGGATTATAGAATATTTCTTTTAGCGCTAGATCAATATTTAATTCTTTTTGTATCTGAGAAATAACTCTGACCGCATTTAAGCTGTGTCCGCCTATTTCAAAAAAATTATCATCAAGGCTAATATCATTTTTCTTTAACACATTAGAAAAGATTTTAATAATTAATAATTCAATTTCATCTTTCGGTTTTCTGCATTCTTTCTTTTTCCTTAGCTCTTCAGGATTAGGCAATAGTTTTTTATTAGCTTTACCGCTTGATGTAAGTGGCATTTTTTCTAAGCTTATAAAATAAAATGGAATCATATATTTAGGCAGAATTTTTTCAAGATGATTTTTTATTTTTGCGCCATCAATAATTTTTTTAGAAGTGTAATAAGCTACAAGCTCTTTATCGCCATCATTTCCCCAAAGAGTAACAGCGCATTCGTTAATAGCTTCTATATCGCGCAAATGTTTTTCTATTTCCTGCAATTCAACTCTATACCCGCGCAATTTTACCTGCTCGTCCATTCTACCTAAGTATTCAATATTACCGTCAACAAGCGTTCTTCCTAAATCTCCCGTTCTATAAACTCGAACTCCCTTCAGCGCTTGAACCTGTACAAACTTTTCTGCGCTTTTTTCTGCATCATTTAAATACTCGCGCGCCAGACCTTTGCCCGCTATACATATTTCGCCTGGAATTCCTATTGGACATAATTTTAGGTATTTGTCAAGTATATAAATTTGCTGATTCAACGTCGCCTTGCCAATGGGAGCAATATCAAAATTTTCATTTAGCATATCAAAACTAAACCTGAAGCTGGATGATTCAACGCAGCATTCCGTTGGACCGTAAAAGTTTGTAATGTTTATATTTTTATTTATTTCAATGCTATAAAAGCTTTTTACTAATTTAAACGGAAGAGCTTCTGAGCCTAAGAATATTTCTTTTAAATCAGGTTTTTCTATTTCGGCAAAACCTTCTTCAAGCATTACAGAGAATACTGATGGAGTTAAATCCGCAATATTAATTTTTGAAATTACTATATATTTTATTATTTCGCGCGGGTCTATTTTTTTTTCTTTGCTTAATATATGAAGAGTATTGCCATTGCAAAGGCTTGCAAATATTTGTTTTATTGATACGTCAAATGCAAAAGAGCTGATCATTAACTCGCTTAACTGATTTTTATAATTAGAATATATATTTGTACTTAATGATAATATCAAATTTGTTAACGACTCATGTTCAATCATTACTCCTTTGGGATTTCCTGTCGTGCCGGACGTATAAATTATATAAGCCAAACTATCATGAACTATTTTTACCGACGGCGAGGATTCATCAGAGCTAATCTCTCCTCGTATATCAATAATTATTTTATAGTCAATTGCGCCCCCATTGTTCGCTGTGAATATATCGCTATCCACTAAAATAGCTTTAGCTGCGCAGTCATTTAATATAAATGAAGTTCTTTCCTGTGGGGTATCCGACATAATTGGTAGATATGCAGAGCCAGTTTTCATCACTGCCAGTAGAGAAGCCACTGCAAATACAGGATCATCGACAATAACCGCTATGATATCATCTTTTTCTGGATTTGCAAGCTTTATGATATTGTTTGCTATCTTATTCGATAATTTATTTAGTTCATCGAAACTTATTTCTCTATTTTCATAAACAAGAGCTATGCTATTTTTATTTTTTGTAGCCTGATTATTAAAAATATCTATAACATTTTTATCAATTGCGGAAGGCTGAATTGTCTGATTAAATTCATATATGAGTTTTTCTTTTTCCGTAGCTGAAATAATATTAAGATTTTTTATTTTTTCTTTTGGGTTTGCCGTTATGCTTTCCACTAATTTCTTAAAATGATCGGCCATTCTATACATTCTTTCTTTTTTAAACAAAGAAGTATTATACTCTATCGCGTAGGAAACTTTCCCTTCGTTTTCAACAAAAAGAAATGATAAATCAAACATACTTTTTGTTATACTAAAATCAAGTCCCTGAGCTTCAATACCATTAAAATTCAGCTTCATTTCCATCCCATTCTTTACCATCCAGGCGACCATCACGTCAAAAAGCGGGTTACGGTTTTGAATTCGTTCAACATCAAGCTCTTCAACAAGTCTGTCAAATGGATAAACCTGGCAGTCTAAAGCCTCGCTCAAAGTCTCTTTTACTTTATTCAATAATTCCTGAAAAGTACTTTCTGGATTAACTTCATTGCGCAAAACCAAGGTATTTATATAGAATCCAATTTGGTTATCTAGATCGTAATGCTGCCTGCCGGCTACTGGTGAGCCGATCATAATATCTTCTTCGTCGGTATATTTATACAGCAAAATATAAACAACTGAAAGCAGCGCCATATATAAGCTGGCATTTTGTCTGCCGCTTATCTCCATCAGAGCTTTAATCTGAACGTCGTCAAGTTTATATGTGAGTAGTTCGCCGTCAATAGTAAAAGTTTCGGTTCTCTTATAATCAGAAGGTAAATCTAAAAGCGGACGCGGTTTGCATAATTTTTTCTGCCAATATTCTTTAATGACTTCAAGCGATTTATCCTCAAGAATTTTGTTCTGCCAGAACGCATAATCTTTATACTGTATTCTTAACGGTTGAAAAGGAGCTTCCGAACTAGTGACAAATGAATTGTAATACGCTTCAAATTCTTTTATCATTACTTCTATTGACCATCCGTCGCTTATTATGTGGTGCATATTAAATAGCAGCAGATAATTATTTTCGGATAACGCTATGAGCTTAATTTGCAAAAGCGGAGCTTTGGATAAATCGAATTCATTTTTAAAATAATCAGTTGCAATTTTTTTAAGCTTTTCATCGTTCCATTTTTCATCTATATGCTTTTCTATTTCGATGTTTAAATTGACATTATCAACTATTTTTTGGAAAGGCTCGCCTTCAATCTCAATAAAGTATGTCCTAAAAGATTCATGACGCTGAACGATGGCTTTAAATGTATTTTTCAATGCCTGAATATCTAAGTTGCCTCTTAGCGTCAATGCGGCAGGAAGATTATAAAGCGAGTTTTGCCCTTCAAGTTTTGCAAGCAGCCATAACCTGCGCTGAGAATGAGATAGCGGATAGTATTCTCTTTCTTCTATCTTTTCTATAGGCGCAAATAAAGAAGGATTTTTAGTTCTTAATAATTTTGCTAATAAAGCAATTGTTGGATTTTGAAACACTTCCCAAATATTAAGTTCAATATTAAATTCTTTATGTATTCTTGACGCAAGTCTGATAGCTATTAAACTATGCCCCCCAAGCCTAAAAAAATTATCAGATAGATTAATTTTGGGGACATGTAAAAGCTCCTGCCATATAATACAAAGTCTTTCTTCAAGCATATCTGTCGGTAGAGAAGCATTTTCCTCTTTTATTATTTCTTTAACAGGAAGCGGTAACGACTTTTTATCAATTTTGCCGTTCATTGTTAATGGAAGTTTTTCTAACTCAACAAAATATGAAGGGATCATATACGCTGGTAAATAAAGCGATAAATATTGACGTAAATCAGCGTCGTCAATTTTATCAGACGAGCAATAATATGCTGCAATTTCCTGTGCTCCGTCTTCGCCTTGCGCTACAACTACGGTAGAATTAATTTTGTTATAGTTCTTTAAGCAGTTCTCAATTTCATTTAATTCTATTCTATACCCGCGCAGTTTTATCTGATCATCAGCTCTGCCAGAAAGGATTATATTCCCATCTGATAAATAACGCCCTATATCGCCTGTTTTATAAATTGTTTTATTATCAGTTTTAATAAATTTATCATTAGTTAAATCTGGTCTGTTTATATAACCTCTTGCAAGTCCTTCGCCGGCAATACAAAGCTCGCCGTTAACTCCAGCCGGTACCAGAGCAAGATTGGGATCTACAATATAAACCTGCGCATTATTAATTGGTTTGCCAATTGGCAATTGATTAAATGAAAAGCCAGATTTCAACAGCGATTCTGGCGTAATATTATTGTATGTAGAAACATCGCAGCATTCAGTAGGCCCATATACATTTGTTATTACCGGAGATTTATCGCCAGTTATATCAAATATTTTTTTCACTATTTTATAAATTAACTGCTGACCGCCAATAATAAATCTTCCCGGAAGATATTTATCAGTTCCAGGACTCAGTTCATCTAATACTATTTCGAGATGGATTGGCGTTCCGTCAGAAACATTAATCTTATGTGCTTCGTAATATTCAAGCAGCTTCCTGCCATTTGTTTTAATTTCATCAGGGACTATATCAAGACAATGCCCGTTTAGCAATGCGAAAAATATCTGCTTCACAGAAGCGTCAAATACAAACGGCGCAATCAATGCTATGTTCAGCATAACAGACTCTTCATCATATATTGCATTCGATAATCCCAATACCAGATTATGCAAACTCCGATGTTCAATCATCACGCCTTTAGGCTTTCCTGTAGATCCCGAAGTATAAATAACATAAGCAAGGTTTGACGAAGTAAAATTAGACTCACATTTTATATTTGACGATCCGCTTAATAATCCGAGGTCAATAATTTCTGGTTTAGCAAACTCCTCTTGTTTGCTCAATCCTATCGCTTCATTTGCTATGCCTAATTTATTTGTTTCTGTTAAAACTAATTTAGCCTTGCTATCCTTTAGCATAAAAGAGATTCGCTCTATTGGATAATCCGGCTCTATTGGCATATATGCGGCTCCTGCTTTTAGGATTCCCAATATTCCAATAATCATTAATTCAGATCGGCTTATCATTATTCCAATTATATCATCAGGCTTCACATTTATTGTTGCTTTTATTTCATTAGCAATTAAATTAGAGCGCTCGTCCAACTGTTTATATGTATATTTATTATTGTTAAACACTAGAGCTATATTATCAGAAGCTTTAAGAACCTGGGCTTCAAATAACTCTGGTATCGTTAAACGCCTGTTAAACTCTTTATATGCGCCAGAAGATATTTTTCTTAAAGTTTCCTTTTCTGCTGCGTCCAATAATTCTATTTCTTTTATAGTGTCGGCAGGATTCTTGAGAACATACTTTATTATATTTTGCAAATGCCGGGCGGCGCCGTCAATACGCGTTTTGTTGAACATATCTGTATTATAGCCAATGCTAAAATTAATTTTGTCATTTTCTTCTACAAAAGTAAATGTCAGATCAAATTTATTTAGTTTAAATTCTGCTTCGTAAAATGAAACGTTTATTCCATTTAGCTTTAAGTTAATGTGGTTCTGGTTCTGTAACTGGACCAGAACGTCAAACAAAGGAGTACGCGACGTATCCCTATCTAGATTTAATGCTTGTATAAGGCGATCAAATGGATAATTGCCGTTTGTTATTGCCTCGGTAGAGTTTATTTTAATTGCATTTAAGAATTCAATAAAACTGCTTTCGCCTCTTATCTGACTTCTTATGGCTACAGTGTTTAAGTAAACGCCTACCTGCTCTTCAAGATCAGGGTTGTTTCTGCCTGTAACAGGCGAGCCTATAATTATTTCTTCCTGAGAGGAATACTTGCATAGCAGAATATTTACAACTGAAACCATTGCAACATAAAGACTAACGCTTTGTTCTTTGCAGAAACTAATTAAATCATGCGACGTTTGATTTTCTATTTCATAAAATGAATAATCGCCAGCATATGTTTTTACTGCCGGGCGCGGTTTGTCGTACGATAGTTCAAGCGCTGGCAATGGACCTTGTAATTTCTTTATCCAATATTGCTTTTCGGATTCATATTTTCTGCTTTCAATTAACTCTTTTTCATATTCGCAATAATCTCTATAATGAATTCTAAGAGGTTTAAGCTTTATTTCATTCCCATTTATAAACGAATTATATAACTCAGATAATTCATTCATAATTATTCCGACCGATATTCCATCTCCGGCTATGTGGTGTATTACTAAAAGCAGAATATGTTTTTTTTCTTCGAGTTTAATAATATCGGCGCGTATAGGAATATTAAAAGAAAGATCAAAAGGAGCAATTATTTTTTCACTAACCAATTCTCTGGCTATTTCATTTTTATCTACAACATTACTTAAGTCATGTTTGCCAATTATATAGCTATAGTCATATTGAGTTTTTTGATACGGTATTCCATTTACTTCAATAAATATCGTATGTAGAGATTCATGCCTTTGAACAATTGTTTTGAACGCTTCTTCTAACGCGTTTTGGTTTAATACGCCTTCAAGCTGCAAAGAAACAGGCATGTGATAAACTGCTGCATTCTGCTTATTTTGCGCCAGTATCCATAATCTTTTTTGCGCGTGCGATAAAGCATAATATTCTTTTAGAGGCGCAACGGGGATATCTTCATATTCCGTTATTGATTTTATTTCCAATTCTGTCGCAATACTTCGCACGGTTGGACTGTCAAATATTGTTTTAAATCCTATTTCGCGCTTTAGTTCTTTATATATTTTGGAAATAAGCCGCGCTATTTTAAGGCTATCGCCTCCCAATTCAAAAATATTATCGTCTAAATTAACAGGCTTAACTTCCAGAACATCTTCCAACATCGGAATTAGACGTTTTTCTAATTCGCTTAAGTTCTGACTGATTTTCTTTTCATTATTTTGAATTGTTACCGGCAACTTGCGTAAAGCGTCTTTATTAATTTTACCATTTTGCGTAATTGGGATTTTATCAATAAAAATATAATGCGATGGAATCATATATTCTGGTAGAAACCTGCGTAAATACAGCCGAATATCTTTTACGTCTATTTTATTTTCCGCATGAATAAATGCGACAAGCTCTTTTGCATTTTTTACCTGAACGTCTAATACTACCGCTTCTTTTATTTTATCATACTTAATAAGCTGAAATTCAATTTCGCCCAGTTCAATTCTATTTCCATTAATTTTCACCTGTTCGTCTATTCTCCCGAATATTTCAATATTGCCGTCGCTCTTCCATCTTGCCAGATCGCCCGTGTGGTATAGCTTAGTTCCAGGCTCAAAAGGGTTCTCTACAAATTTTTGTTTTGTAAGCTCATTGTTATTTAAATAACCGCGGGCCAGGCTTGGTCCAGACACGCATAATTCGCCAACAAAACCTATAGGCATAGGTTCAAGAGCTTCATCTAGGATATACAATTTGGAATTTGGCGATGGCTTTCCAATTGGAATAACGCCTGAGTACTCTTTATCTTTTTCAGCGATATGGAAAGCAGTACATACCGATGTTTCTGTAGGACCATAACCGTTTATATATTTTTTAAATTGTTTATAAAAATTAACATCGGCGGCAATTGCCTGCTCGCCAGCCGTAATCAATGTATAAAGATATGGCAGTTCCGCTTTATCCAGGGCACTAAGATAGACCGGAGGAAGAGTAGCGATTGTAACTTTTTTCTTATTTATATAGCTGATAAATAATTCTGGATTATGAACCGTTTCTTTATCAACAATAACTAACGCTGCTCCTGTGAGCAAAGCCTGAAATATTTCAAATACGGAAGCGTCAAATCCTAACGATGCGAACTGCAATACACGGTCTGTATCCTTTACTCCAAGTATCCCAATCATATTAACAAACATATTCATAAACTGAATATGTTCAATCATTACGCCTTTGGGCTTGCCTGTAGAGCCGGACGTATATATGACATAAGCCAAATCATTCGGTTTGATATTGATTTCAATACTGTTTTTATTGGGCGAAACAGTCTCCTTCAAATCTAGAACTACATCAGCTAAGTTTTCTTCAACATGTCTGCTTTTTAATAATATTCTTGAGCCGCTGCTCTCAACAATATATTTCATTCTATCAACAGGAATTTCCGTATCAATTGGCAGATAAGCGGCTCCTGTTTTCATAATGCCTATGATTGCCGCAATTGCATCAATTGTTCTGTCTAAAGCGATACAAATTATTTCTTCCGGCTGAATATTGAAATTATCCAAAAGATAATTGGCTATCTGATTTGCTTTTTCATTTAGATTTTTATAACTGATAACTTCTTCATTATAAATAACAGCGTCGGCGTCTGGCTTTTGTTTAACAATTTCCTCAAACGTTTCTATAATTGTTTTTTTTGCGACTATTCTATTGGGCGCAAAGTTAAACTCATTCAGTATTTTATCAGCGTCAAAATCATTTAGCAAAGTAATTTCTTTTATACTTTTATCAGGGAACTGAACTAAGTCCATTAGTATTGTTTCGAAGCAGTGTACAAATTGAACTACTTCGTCTTCGGAAATCACTAACGGGTTATAATTGAAAAATATATTTACGCTCCCTTCTACGTCAAATTCATCAATTTCTATAGAAAGACTTTCGTTTCTTATTTCAGTATCAAGAGTAATTGAATGTAATTTCGCTCCGCCGAAACGTTGAGAATAATCGTTTTTACGGTAAATGACTGTAACATCAAACAATTCATTGTTAAATTCCGGATTACTCCGCAAATGTTTTATTATATCGGCAAGTGGGAATCTCTGATGCCTGTAACCTTCTCTTATTTCCGACTTTATTGAGCTAAGAATGTTTTCGAAAGTCCCTTCTGGATTTATATTAAATCGCAAAGCTATCATGTTCAGGAATAAGCCAGGAGTATTTCTAAACTTAAAATTGCTTCTGTTTAATACAGGCATGCCAATAATGAACTCATTCCGTTTGTAACATCGGTTAAGCGCAGTTGCAATAAGACCTAAAATAACCTGAAAAGTCGTAGTATCAGTTTCAAATGCAATATTAAGTATTGATTCAAAACAGATGCGATGTAAATTCAAAGCTATTCTTTCTGTATGAAGAGAAATGTTTTTTATGCTTTTTTTCTTTGAAGTGAACCTAAACGGTTCCGGCAAATTTATTTGTTTTTGCTTCCAATATTCAAATGATGTTTGATATGAAGCGGATTGCCTATATTGAAGATCGTCGTTAACAAAATCTATATACGAAAAAGGTTTTATCTCCGCATAACTCCCTTTTTCTAAGAGACTGTTATACGTATCGGAAATTGCGCGGTTAATAATAGCTCTCCCCATAGCGTCAAAAATCATGTGATGAAATTTTGGCGCAAAAATATATTCCTTATCGGCTGTCTGCAATATCATTTCAGAGTAAAGATCGTCGCTTTCAATTAATAAAGATTTTTGATATTCTTTCAGAATATATTCTAATGCTTCTTCCGTGGGATTTTTGCAATTCCTAAAATCAAAATATTTTATATCGCATTTATACTCCGGTCTGAATTGCTGAAATAGCATATCTCCTTTTTTAACGAACTTTATTCGCATGGAGTCGTAGCGCGTAATAACGTAGTTATATGCTTCCTGGTACAAGTCAATATTCAAATCGCCTTCTAAAATCAGCGCGCCGCCCATATTGTATTTACAGTCGTTACGATTTAAAAGATAATCATAATAGAACGCTTCCTGCGGCAGGCTTAAAGGATATAAATTATTATCGGTCATCTCGGAGAATTCTCGTTTTTTATTTTGAGATAAATTATTACAGTAACTCTTAGTTTACAAACTAATATTAAATCCAATTGTTTGCGTTGTATTTTTTGCAATTGCGCCAAGCAATTCGGCTTCTTTGTCAAATTTATAAGTGTAACCTAACACTAACGATACAGGCTGAATAATACCTATCATTAAATTTAGACTCGCGCTCATTCTGTATCTGTTAGAATAAGTCATGTTTGTAAGATAATATGCCTGCTCTATTAACGACAGTCTTGAATCCATTACATATTTATAAAGCTGTCTAATATAGAATGCGGTATAGGCTCCTTTGGTCACATTAAAATTGTCAACAGGAATTGTGTAATCCTGGCGCACTCTGCCAAAAGCCGCTAATACTTTCAGATAATGTTTTTCGAAAATCAAGCCGTTAAGTCCAGCTCCGGCATAAAGGGAATAGCGATTTTTAATATAAAGCGCGTCATCTCTTTCCCATATAAATCCGGCTTCGCCATATAAAATACGCGTTACGTCGACATTAATGTAATCGGTAAAAGCCTGCGACTCTGTAGCATAGTTCATTCTTAAACTTTTAAGAGTAAGGTTCATTTTATCTATCATATATTCAGTATGGTTTGTAACGATATTTTTTCTAATTGCAGCAGTTATTCCGCCCGATTGCATTTCGCCGTCGGCAGCTCCAGTCATTTTTGTATAGTTGTACTGCCCCTCGACATGGAATAAATATCGTTCAATCGTATCGGCTAAAGAACTATTAATCCACCATTGCGGCGAAGGCTTTTTTTCAACGATAGTTTGCGCAGTTATGAACGTTGATAACCCGCCAATTAAAATTAACGCCGCCGTAAAAATAATTTTCATACATACTCGTTGTTTATATTTGTTAATCAAATCTCGACATTATTTAATAAGGTCTTTATCTCATCAAGCTGGTCAAATGCGTAATTATGAATTTTATTTTTTTGACTACGAAATAGTTTAGTCAGTGTTTTCTTGGGAGGCAGTTCTATTGAAATATCAACGCGCGTCTTGCCAATATAATCCATTATCTTTAACCAGTTAACCGCAGAAGTAACTTGCTCTGTAAGTAAAGGGATAATTTCGTTTTCGTCCATATAAGGTTTACATGTAGCGTTAGAAATAACCGGATAATTTAGACTCGAAAACCTGTAGTTATTCAACTCAGCTTCAAGACCAAGCGCGGCTGGTTTCATTAACGGACTATGAAATGGGGCGCTGACTTTGAGAGGCATTGTAATAGCTCCCAAGCGACTTGCCTCATCGCCGACGGCTTCAACGCTTTTCTTTTCGCCGGAGATTACAATTTGGTTCCTTGAGTTTATATTGGAAATAACCGCTTCCCCATTATGTACATTTGCGACTAACAGGTTTTGTGTTTCAGTCACAGAAAGACCGTTTAACGCAAGCATTGCCCCGTCGCCCTGGCTAACGGCAAGCTGCATAAGCTCCCCTCTTTTTTTTACAATTTTAAGCGCGTCTTTAAATTTTATTGCGCCGCTGCAACATAGCGCAGAAATCTCTCCCAGACTATGTCCTGCCATTAAAAAAGGTTTAATATCTGTTTCTTTTAGTAATATCTGGAAAGCGCAATAACTTAGCGCTAAAATAGCGGGCTGTGCATTTGCCGTAAGATTCAGTTCTTCTTCCGGACCGTTCAGGCACAGATCAAGCATATCGAAATTTAAAACTTCGTTTGCCTCAAGATAATACTCCTTTATATAAGGGAATTCCTTTATATAATTTGCGCCCATACCCGGATGCTGCGAGCCCTGTCCGGGGAATAAAAAAGCAAAGTACACTTATTACTCCATTCAATAAAAAGAATTTAGCTATGCGTATTTTTAGAAAAGCAAGTCTTCTATGGAAACGTCTGCTAAGTTAATTACTCTATTCTATTTTTTAAACTGTTTCTGGATTTTTGCTTTTTTTTTCGCTCATTTCCTTGGCCACTGTCTGCCCTTCTTCAAAAAGAGTATGGAAATATTCTTTTACTGTTATTGGATTGAAATCCAAGAAAGTTCCGCCTGCTTCAAAATGTTGAATGAAAATTTTACCTATTGCATATGTTGCCGCCCCGGAAAATAATGACATTGAGATTCCCCCTAAAACCGATCCAATAAATGGCACCATTTTTAGCAGGCTGCCCATGTTGCCTACTGATAAAGAATTCGGCACAATTGATCCCAAAAGCGCGCTTACTATCGACTTGCCCTTGTTCTCTGCAAATTTTATATCATAAACGTCAGACATGTCTTTTAACATTTTAAGCTGAACGCCAGAGACTGCCGCAAGATCTACGAAGGGTACAGGAATAAGGCCTGCGCCCATAGACCACCACATATAATTTTTAACTATTTTTTTTGAGGTAAGTTCTTTTTCTTCCATGATAGCTCCCGTTTATTTTTGTTTTATTGAATTAATTATTTTTTAATTTCTCAAAACAACAGAATACCTAGAGATTCAATTTTATTTAAGATATCGGGGAATGTAATAATGACTTATCGTAATATGGCAATCTAAAAGTTAGTTCCCAATACCAACAAATGGGTATTATTGCTTATTTCTGATTTGCTGCAATTTTGCTTAAATACAAATTCTACGTCTAATTTTAAGCTTAGCAAATCTAATTTTTTCAATAAATCATAAGTTTATTGTCGGTAAATATTTAGAATAGTTTAATCAGTATATTTTTTTTCGTTTTTCCCTTTTATCAATATTTGATTTAACTATTTACAACGCAAATTAGAAAGCGGCTAAATAAATTTTAACATTTATATTTTTTTTCATATGGCAGCAGATTTTGGAGGTTCTGGCTGGTTTGCTTGACGACCCTGAACAAATTGAAGAATGGAGACGTTAAATAAGCGCTTTTAGTAGTATTAATATGATTATAAGAATTGTAAAATTGCGGCGATCAGAGAATTTATAATCGCCGCAATAAGAATTTTTGGTTATCTAATGTTTATGAGAGGCAGAATAGTTTCCGGCTTAACAAGTTTAGTAAGCGAAGCTGGAATTAAAAATATATCGCTTCCAGTAACTGTGTTATGAATACGGGCTATGCATGGATAGCGTTCTCCGTTATCCGGAATAAGCAGGCGTTTATTTGTTTTAGTAAAGCCCATCGGTTGAAATAAAAGAGGCTTGGCTATTGCAAAATCAGTAAAAGCTTCCTGAACGGGCGCATGCAGAGACCCCAGACCGCTTAATGGTCCTTCAAATTCAATGCCTTCTCCTTCTGTAGAAAAACCGAAAGCGCCCCGGGATGTTTCCCATGAATTGAAATAATCGCCATTGCCGGCATAAAGTACTCCGCTTCTCTGAGGATTTGCAAGCGTTAATCCATTATTTATATCAATCGGCTGCCATGCAAAGTTATCTGATTCAATTTCAACCATAGCGCTGTCTTTATATAGTCCGCCGCCGCCGCCAGTATCAAGTATCTGGATGGCAATTACATTATCGCCTCCAAAATTAAGCGTAGAATACAACGAATCGCCCGGCCGGATAGCATATCTTCGTATTTCCTGCCATCCTTCTTTAGAGCCCAGAAAAGAGCCGTTTATATAAGTCCAGTCTATATCGTCAATCATTCCAAGATTGATATAAACTGCTTTGCCTTTAGCCTCAGAAGGTAAACTAAAATGAGTCCTGTACCATCCCCATCCGTCATAATTTTTCTTCAAATGTTCTTCCCATAATTGTGGAACCCTTATTGGTTCCCAATTGCTGTCTGTTAACGACGGAGAAAACCACTTATTAACAAACCCTGTTTCCTGAAATCTTGGAACTTCAACGCTATCGAAGGCTGTTTTAAAAAGCCATCCGTTTAGCAATTTGTGATTTAATGAAGGACGGAAATCATACCAGTCCACAACGCCCCCGCTCTCTCCCATTATTCCGCGGTCTTTCATTGTCGCTCCATAAAACACAATGGCATTTCCACCCGAAAGGAAATGATCTAAAGTAGTTCTAATATCATTCCCGCTTCTTGATTTTAATGGAAGCGCATTACCGGATATGAAGAGCGCTGTCGATTTAGCTGCATCAAGCGTTGTAAGTTCGTCTATGGATATTTGTTTACCGGAAATAGCCGGAGCCGGAACGCCGCTAAATGTACTATCGCAAAAGATAAGAGCTTCTCTTTTTTCTATTGCAGGATATTGAATAGGAGATAGATTTGTTTGTTCAAAAGCTGTCGAGTTAGCATTATTATTCAAAATGATCTGCGCGGCGCCAATAACTTTAGCGCCTGCCATAGTTTCTACAAATTTAACCCGTTGATCTGTAATTTGTATTGTTAAATGTCCGTTATTTTGGAATAGGATGATTTCTCCATTACAAAGAGGAATTTTTGCATTCCAGTCTTTCCACGTATTTGGCGCGTGCGGAGTAACGCGAATACGAGCGCATCCGGGTTCAAGTATTTCAAAACCAAGCAATCCTTTTTTTACAGCGTCAAGATAAGAACCGGCTGCAGTAAGGAATGCGTTTCCGCCTTCAGTTATGCCCTCCGGCGATGTAAGTTCCTCAATTAGTCCCGGGAAATGTTCATCCTCCAAAGTCTTAGAGCAGCATTCAAGCAGATGAATGCCGCCGTCGATATCCTCATTCCTAAACCGTATGCTGGCTTCTAATGCATTCCACCAGGGCCACATTTTGTAGTTATGGTCAACAGTCAAATCAACAACCGTCATGGGCGGATAGATAGTAGTCGAGCCTGCGGTTCTCCAATTATTTTTTTTGATTGAATTGAGAATGCGCGGAATTTTGTTTTTCGGAGCTACTCCGCATTCAATCGCCAACATGTTAGCTGCTGAAGCAGAGCGTTCATCACGAAGATCCCAAAGAGAAAGATTATCGTAGATCCCATTTTTCTCATTCCACAGCTTATTATTAATTCCTGTGACAAATCTCGAACCAGCGTTATGTATTTCTTTGTATTCTCCAGGCTTGCCGCACTCTGATTCTATTTTGCAGAATATATCTAAGAGCTTTACGAACAAAGCATTTGAATAAAGTATACGCGAGCCGTCCGGCAGTTCAAGGTAACGCGAATGATCCATCCATTCGGATACGTCTATCAAAAGACCTTCGTCTTTATAATCTCGGCTAATCCACATTTTTACCCAGGGTAAAAGCGTCCGCTCCGCGTTTGATAAAAAGCTTTTATCTCCGGTATAAAGATAATACTGCCATACTGCGCTTGTCAGCCATGCCAGCCCTTCGGCAGTTCCTCCCTGAGATGGATCATCAGTAACTTTTAGACTGGCAGGATTATGACTTGCATATCTTTTTAGATCATATTCGATAGTTATTTTAGCTTGTGCAAAGTTTCCCGAGGCTAATGCGCCCGGAACCAATCCGGAACCAAGATCGCGGGACCAAACATCACGCCAGCGAAATATTTCGCATACATGCAGTCTCCCGTCAAAGCCAAGGTCCATAAGATAACGATTAAAAGGAATTGTCCGGTCAATTGCCTGCGACCCGGATGATATTCTGAATCCAGCGTCATAACGCTTCGACATGAGGTTTTTAAGTTCTCCAAAATTACCTGTCGGTTTATTGTTCTCTACGTAGTATAAAACTTCTGCCGAACCTTTATGAAAGTTAACAGCCTCTGCTCCCGAAGGATTAATAACGGGGGCGCCGCTTTCATGCAATGAGACTGTTAAATTCTTCGCGTCGCCAGTAAAGCGAAGACAAATAAAATACGGGACGCCGGGAAGAGAACCATGAAGAACTTCAACCTTAAAATCGGCGGCGTTCATTGTGTATTTTACTCCTCCAGGAAAAAATTCAGCTTCGGAACTTGCGCTTTCAAATGTTACAGGACGTCCGTTTTGCAAAATAACAAAAGAGCCGCGCGCATTGCCTCCGGAGTGAAATATAAATCCATCATGCCTAACACGCACTACCGACTGCCCGTTTCCTGTGAGACCTTCGGGCATTTTACCTTTAAATACAATTGTATCTGTTTGAGAAGCCAATAAATTGAAAGCGTTAAATAATAAAAAAAGTAATAAAGAAAAAACAATACGCTTCACTGTGTATCCTCCTTAATGTTATAACAATACTTGGTTTCGGTAATTATTAAATTTTAACCTGTTATCAGTAAATGCCTGTTAAATAATTAATCAATTCTATTTAGTTTTCGGAGCTTTTACTCCAAGAGCTTTAATAAAACCGTAATTGACAGAACAATTATCCAAGTCGATATTTTTCAAAACATCATTTAGAACAACCATAGCGCTATCCCTTTGGATATGATTCTTTCTCAGATCATCGTAAGTTACGCGCAAGCCTTCTGCAAATGAAATAACCTTATTATAATTTTCAGGCATTTTGACTGCAAGCATACAGCTTGTTGCCGCCATCTTTTTATATGGCCAGAAACACCAGCCTATTTTATTATTATCAAGAACTACTCTAAAAGTATCTATCCATTCATCTGAGTTCTCGCCTGATTCGCTCATCCAGATAGGCACATTTTGTTTTACGGAATAGTCTATATATTCCTGAATAACGCTTTGTTCAGGAGCCGTCCAGTATTTATGAAAAGCGAAGACCATATTTTTATCTATTGGTTTATCGAATATCTTAAAATTTAAACCCCATTGCGCTCCGCTTAAAATGACGATATGATTTTTATCTACAGAGCGTATTGCAGACGTAAGGTCTTTATAAAATGAGATGAGTTTTTTATTCAATGCGGTAGTATCATAATAATGAGCTACAGGTTCGTTAAGTACCTCATATCCTAAAATTATATTTTTAGCTTTGTATCTTTGGACAATATTTTTCCATACGCGCACAGTAAGCTCCTGCGAAGCTTTTGATTCAAAAAGGAAAGGATAACCGTAACTATCATCTATATTATCTCCGGTTTGTCCTCCTGGCGCGCAGTGCATATCTAAAATAACATAGAGCTTTGCTTTCTCGCACCATGAAAGCAGTTTATCAATCAAACGGAATCCTTCCGCATTTGCCGCGGAAGGACCGTATCCATTAAGGAATAGTTTATAATGTATAGGCACGCGAATAGAATTTAATCCGCACTCTTTAATAAAACGAATATCTTTTTCGGTAATATACTTCTGCCGATATTTTTGCCAGAAAATTTCGGCGTCATCTTCGCCTATCAGCTGGGCTGTCATATCAAAAAGCATTCTTGGCGAATTTGTCTTTTCAAGTTTGAACATGTAGCCTTCCGGAACGAGCCAGTTGCCAAGGTTAATTCCCTTGAGTTTAAGCGTATCTCCGGATGGAGATAGAATTGCTTTCCCCGATACATGGCAGAACTTTGTTCCGCCATGTATAACCGTTAATGGGAAAAGATAAAAAAAGAGCGCGAAAAAAACTGTTATTCGTTTCATATTATTTTGAGTTTGTAATAGTGAACTGTCCGCTGAGATCTGCCAGGCTGTTTGTTCCTACAAAGACAGTAACTTTACCTGGCTCGTTGCGGAATTCCATTTTATCATTATAGAATGACAACTTTTCAGGATTTAATTCAAGCGTTACCGTCTTGGATTCTCCGGGATTTAGAGTAATTTTTTGGAAGTCTTTTAATTCGCGCACAGGTCTGGTTACGCTGGCAGGGTTCCTGTTAATATATAATTGAACAACCTCCGACGCTTTATATTTACCTGTATTAGTAACTTTAACAGTAACATGATTTGTTTCTGCCGATGAAATATTCTTATCGTCAATTTTAAGGTCAGAATATTCAAATGTTGAATAGCTTAAACCATAACCAAATGGGAAAAGAGGTTTTTCGGAAAGGTCAATGTACTTTGACGAAAAGAAATTATCTGGCTGCGCAGGTCTGCCTGTGTTTTTATGATTATAATAAATAGGAACCTGTCCGGTTGCAAGAGGGAAAGTTGTCGTTAATTTTCCGCAAGGAACAAAATCGCCCGAAAGCGCATTAGCAATTGCATCTCCAGCTGTAATTCCGCCAAACCAGGCGTCAAGTATTGCGTCGGCATTTTTTTCGATAGCCGGTATAGCAAGCGGTCTGCCATTCATAAGAACAACTACGATAGGTTTGCCGCATTTACGAAGAGCTTCAAACAAAGCGGTCTGCGCGCCTGGTATTTCAATTGAGGTTCGCGCGGAGGCTTCTCCTGAAAAATGTCCGTCTTCGCCAATAGCAAGAACAACAAGTTCGCTTTCATTAGCAGCTTTTATTGCAGCAGAAAAATCTCTCTCTTCAGGATTATTAATTGAACATCCAAACGCGTATGTTATTTCTTTACCTGGATATTTTTTTTGTAATCCTTCAAGCGCCGTTACAACTTTATTTGTATCGCCAAATTGCTCCCAGCATCCAAGAAGATTTCTCTTACTGTTTGCAAGCGGCCCAATAACGGCAATTTTCTGTAAACTTTTAGCAAGAGGCAAAATATTATTTTTATTCTTCAGCAGCACAAGCGAGTTTTCAGTAACTTCAAGAGCGGCAGCGCGTTCAGCCGCATTGCCTATTTCGGTAGCTTCTTTCTTTTCGTCACAGAATCTAAATGGATCGCTGAATAAGCCAAGACGGAATTTAACTCTTAATATTCTGCGTACTGATTCGTCAATTGTAGAAACGGATACTTCTCCCTCCTTTACAAGATCCTTAAGATTATTAATATAAGCTCGAGTTTCCATATCCATATCAAGTCCGGCATTAATAGCTTTTTTAGCCGCTTCTTTATTATCTGCTGAAATTCCATGCGCCACAGTCTCGCCAATTGAGTTCCAGTCGCTTACTATAAAGCCGGAGAAATTCCATTCGTTACGAAGAATATCGGTTAACAAATGTTTGTTTACTGACGAAGGGGTTCCGGATATTTCATTAAACGAGCACATTAAAGTTTGCGCTCCTGCGTCCACAGCCGCTTTAAATGGAGGCAAATAAACTTCGCGAAGCGTACGTTCTGAAATATCTACAGTGTTATAGTCGCGTCCGCCTTCTGCCGCTCCATAAGCCGCAAAATGCTTAGGACATGCAATTATATGTTCTCCGGAAAGGTTATCCCCCTGAAGTCCTTTTATCCTTGCCGCTGCTATTTGCGAGCCTAAATACGTATCTTCGCCGCTTCCCTCAGCAATACGTCCCCAGCGTGGATCTCGCGCTATATCAACCATTGGAGCAAACGTCCAGTGCACGCCGCAGTTATAAGCTTCTTTTGCCTGCGTTGAAGCTGATTTTTCAATTAAATCCATATCCCATGTGCAAGATTCAGCCAAAGGAATCGGGAAAGTAGTTTGGAGTCCATGAATGACGTCAAAACCGAAAAGCAATGGTATTTTCACCGGGGATTCCGTAACGGCAATTTTTTGTAATTCTTTGGTGAGCTTAGCGCCGACAGCATTAAGAAACGAACCGACTTTCCCTTCTTTAATAAGTTTTTTAAAATCCTGACCGATTGATACCGGCTGCGTTGGTCCCCAGCCCCATCCATGAGCGACTTGATTCAATTGCCCTATCTTATCATCCAGACTCATAAGAGACATAACAGAGTCTATTTGATGTTCGTAATTCGGCCATGGTTTTGCTTTGTTTTGTCCCATCATAAGAGAGCTACAGATAAGAATGGAAAAAAGAACCAACATTCTAAAATTCATAATATACCTTCCTGTAATTTGGCATGTTAATTGCAAAATTATTTAATTATTAATAGTTACTCTGGTTCTGAATATCGCCTTATGAGAAATCTTTGAACTCTCGTTTTCAACATTATCTAATTTAATTATAATTCTGTTAAATTCTTAAAAAGAGCATATGAATTATTATTCAGCAGAAAATGATAATCTGATCATCTCAAAAATAGTCAGTTTCCCAGTTATTTTATATAGCTGGTTGCAATTTTTGTGCCTTTTGTTGTATTTTAATATTATGAGATATTTGATGTTTTACGCTGATTGCCTGAAACAGCTTTATTATTCTGATAATTTGAGGTTATTAATTTGATAATCCAACTTTTGAACCGCTTGAAGGCAGACAAATATTTTTTTACAGTCCTAATCATCCTGATTGCAATAGCTTTTATAATTGTCAATTCCTTCCTCAGTTCTGGTAATTTAAAAACAAAAGACAATGTCGTAACAATCTATTATGTCGATCACATTTCACATGCGCATAGAAAAATTATTGATATGTTTAATCAAAAATATGCCGGGCAAATTCATGTGGAAGCAATTAATCTGCCGTTTGATAAATTTAGCACAAACGAGCGCAAAGAGCTGCTTGCACGATATTTAAAGAGCAAAAGCGATCGGATAGACGTATTTGCCGTCGATCAGATTTGGGTGCCCCGTTTTGCAAAATGGGGAGCGCCTCTTGATAAGTATTTTTCAAAAGATGATACAGGCCAATTTTTAGAGAAAGCCTGCGAATCATGTTATTACCATGATTCTTTAGCCGCGCTTCCTCTTTATATTGACGCTTCCATTACAATCGCCCGTAAAGATATTCTTCTTAAATACCCGCATGGCGATAAAATAATAGAAGAGCTTGAAAAAGGAATAACATGGGAAAGGCTTATTAAACTTCATTCCGAACTTAAGCCGCCTAATCCTTTTTACGAATTCCAGGCGCAAGATTATGAAGGCCTGAATTGTCTCTTTACAGAGCTGGTAGCCTCCCAGGATGCTTCCTATATTTCCGGAGATTCCCTGAATTTAATTGGAAATCCGGCCGTAAAAAAATCCGTCCAATTATTGGTAGACCTTGTAAACAAATATCACATATCTCCTAAAGAAGTAACCAATTTTCAAGAGAATGAAAGCTTTCGTCATTTTATAAATAACAACGGAGTTTTTGTAAGAGCCTGGCCAAGCGTATACGGAAATGACGATAAAGTATTCCCTGGTTTTAGCAAAATACGCCCAAATCTAATACTGGCGCCAAATCCTTATTTCGAAGGGCATAAACAGGTGGCTATTCTGGGAGGATGGAATCTTATGATTGCCAAAAACTCGCAAAAGCTGCCGGAAGCTATTAAATTTTTGAAATTTGTTGCGAGCGAAGAATCTCAAAAGGTAATGTTCGAAGAAGGTTTATATCTTCCTATTTTGAAGCAGATATACCAAGATAAAAGTTTTACTGCTAAATATCCGAATCTGAAATTCTTTAAAGAATATATAAAGCATGGCGTTCCTCGTCCCTTTTTAAGTGAATACACAGCAATGTCCGACGTCCTAACGAGCTATTTGCATGCTGCAATCAATAGAGATATTAGCGTTGATAATGCTCTACGATTTGCCACGCAGAAATCTCACTTCAATCACTTATTATTGAAATAAGCTATGTCAAAATTACGAATATTTGAAAATCTCAAACAGCGCCATTTTCAATTTTGGCACATCACAATTTTGTTTGTAAGCCTAATAGTCTTACAGATGATTATTTCGTTTATTAATAAGGAAACAATTCGGGATTTCTTGAAAAACACTCAGGAGTCCTATCAACGATCTTCAGCCGAACAATTAGCTAATCTAACGACTGAAAATCTTGAGCTGATCCTTGAAACAATAAACTACCAGGATATTAAAACTGAAATTTATAAGCAGCGAGTGATCCATACATTCAATATTATTTTCAGTCAGCAGTCGCTCCAGCATGAAATTAACGAGTTATGTTTTATAATAAAGAAGAATAAGAAATACTATAGTATTGACGACGGCAGAATTCTGTATAATTATCTTTTCTCCAAAGATTATAATCTTGAAACTACAGGCGAACATGATAATGCATTAACTTTAATTAGCGGAGTAGGAAACGAGCTGGAGGGAAAAGAAGAAATAAAAACGCTGATTGATAAAGACGGCGTATACTCTATTTTTGTTCCGGTTGTTGTCCGCGGCGAATGTATCGGCGTTATGTATGTAAAGATGCATCCTGATTTTTCAGCATTTACAGAAAGAATTATTGCAAGTCATAATGAAACGTCGGTAATTTATATTTCGTTGATACTTCTCGGAATATTAACAATGTATTTTGTATCGTCATATACGTTAAAAGAACGCGATGAAGTCCAAAATAAGCTTATGCTTCAGCACGAGGAAAATATTATTAAGGAAGTTAATTACGAAAAGGAAATGCTGTTTACAAAGCGGATTTATCACACGCACCATAAAGCAGAAAAAGTTATGGGCTTTATTAAAGAGGACCTTCGACAGCTTACGTCACAAAATATTGATGCAGTTAGAGCCCGAATAACTAAATATTCAAACTTTATTTCCCGCGTAATATATGATATGAAATGGTATGATCCGCCAGTGCAAACAATCAGAAATCAGATTTTCAATACAGATATTAACGGCACATTGCAGTTTCTGGTAGATCATATTTTTCTGCGTATAGCTTCAGCTACTGAAACATTTCACATTACATTGGATTTGGATAAGGATTTTAAAAGGGTATCTGTCAATGAGTTTGTCGCGTGGGAAATTTTTGAACCTCTCATTCAAAACTGCGTTGATCATGGCGATACGCCGAGTTTATTGATTACTCTAAGCACGCGGCAGGATACTGATACTGGAATTAGAACCGTGACATTTAAAGATAACGGAAAAGGAATAGAGCCTGATTTGCTCCTGTTAAATGAAAACGGGATAAAAAAGTTGTTCCTTGAGAACACTTCAACTAAAAGGGCTGACAGAACAAATTCCGGGTATGGCTGTTATATTGCATATGAAATGTGCAAAAAGTGCGGATGGAAGATTGATGCGGCAAATTTACCCGAAGGGGGATGTATTTTTACAATAACTATCACTAATGGATGAAAGAAAAACTAATGTTTGAAGAAATTATAAATATTTTGCTTATAGAAGATGAAGAATTTGATATCAGGCGCGTGATGAATACAATTGCGCCGTTCAAGGATACCGTCCATATTGATAATTATGTTTCCAACGGGCAGGATGCATTAGATTTATTGTCTTCTAAAAGCTATCACTACGATATTGTTATAATGGATTTTCAAATCGCCGGCGGATTGATGGGGGAAGTTCTGATAGAGAAAATAAAAGGCATAGACCCAACGATACAGATAATTGTTATTACAAAAATGACAGTCAATATATCAGATTATAACTTCGCTCATCGCCTTTTGGCTTCAGGGGCTTTTTGGTATTGCACAAAGTACCCGGTTGATATAGATGAATTTATCTATCAACCGACCGATTTCATGCTAAGTATTTTTAACGCGTCTGAAAAATGCAGGCTTGAAAGAGAACGCGCTCGTTCAAATCAAAAACTGAAAAGAAATATTGAAGATATCTTACTACAAAAGCGGATTGTTGGAAATTCCGAACAAATTGAAAAATTGAGGGACGATATAAGCCGATTAGCAAAGAATGACGTAAACGTTCTGATCCGCGGAGCCTCTGGAACCGGAAAAGAACTTGTAGCATATAACATCCATTACAGAAGCAACCGGAAATATGAAAATATCATTATTATTAATTGCGGAAGCATTCCCAATGATCTTGTAGAAAGCGAATTGTTTGGTTATGAAAAGGGAGCTTTTACCGGCGCAGATAGAAAAAAAATGGGACTGTTTGAGCTGGCCAATAACGGAACAATTTTTCTTGATGAAGTGACTGAACTACCTCTGCAAACTCAGGTAAAACTGCTCCGTGTTATTCAAAGCGGCGAAATAGAAAAAATTGGCAGACAGGATAAACTATTTGTAGATATTAGAATTATTGCCGCCACTAACAAAAATGTAGAAGAAGAAGTCAAAGCAAGACGCTTCCGCGAAGACCTTTATTATCGTTTAAATGTATTGCCTGTATTTGTTCCTGAACTGAAAAAGAGAGACGGCGATATTAGAATTCTGGCAGAGCATTTCCTCACGCATATGTCTATCGACATGGTTAAACAAAAACCGCTGCTTGATGAATCCGCATATGATGAATTAAACAAGTATAGTTTCCCTGGGAATATCAGAGAGCTGAAAAACATAGTACAGAGATTATTATTTTTAGATGAACTGCATATTTCAGCAGCTCATATTAAATCTGTTCTTGGATATGGCAATATGTCGTTTAACGACGAAGACTTTATAGATTTCGATAAAATTAATAAAACCGAGCCTCTTCAATTGCGCGAAATGGAGGTTTTAGTGCGCGAAAAATATTTCACATATATACGCAGAAAATGCAACTCCGACGCTGAAGCTGCAAAAGTCCTTGGATTGGCGCCTCCGAATTATCACAGGATGACAAAAGAGCTGGGAATTAAATAAAAAATCATAGCTGCCGGTATATTCTTATCAACGCTATAAAGAGCCGAATTGCCCGGCATCTTGGCTTACTTTAAGTCAGACTGCAAGTTAGGAATATTTTATTGAGCTTAAACATGTAATCCCGGAAGGATTACATGTTTACAACTCTGCTAAATACTCTTTTGTACGACCCCGGTCGGGGTCGTATGTTTTTCTCTCCCCACATCTACTACAAACATTTGAATCCTTCGGGTTCTTTTTATAAACCAGTATCACGCTATTTGGATTTAAGCCTGCGATTTCAGGTTATGCAAAATTGTTTATAAGAGTAAATTATTTTGTTATGGCAGCTGTAACGCCTGCTTCTTATATTCTTTCATCCATTCATACATTGGCGTAACATAAGGCACAGCGGCAATTTGCCCCCCAAAACCTATGAACCTGTACACGAACATAGGAATAGTAGTATACTTTATTGAAGATAGAACCTCCTGATTTACTTTGACCTCATATTTTTTTGCAAGCTCCAATGTTTTTTCTTTATATGTATTGTGCAGCATTCTTGCCTTATATGCTAATGTCAATTCGTCTTTCACCTGTTCGAACGGTTTCAGGAATAAAGAGTCGGCTTCTTTTTTTTGTATTACTTTTCCAATATAATACATGCTGTCTATTTTAACAGGTCCTATCAAATCGCCGTATTTTTTATTTTCCAAGTCTGTGCTGAGACGGGAAAAATATGAAAGGAGCATAGGCGAGGTAGTTATAAATACCGACTGTTTGTGTTTATCCTCGTATTTTTCAAATGGCTGCCCTGCATGGAGCGAATCAAGCATCGCTGCGACTTCATTAAGCGTACTAAAACCCATAATAGATATTCTTATCTTTGCAGCGGCTTCCTGCGAACGATTTATATCCTGATAGAATTTATTAACCTGCGCGTCTGTAACAGATATGGAGTCCATATATCTGTTGCGAACTATTTGAGCGAGAGCATTTGTTTTCCATTCTTTTACATCATAACCCACAGATTTATCATAATCCAAATGTTGTTTTATCCCCTCGCGATATATCAATTCTTCACGGGTTATTTTTTTCAACTCATGCGCTAAGACAGTAGCGAAGTATGGGATTTTTTCAGGTAAAACCGCCATGCCATGAAAGGAGATGTAATCAAATACATTTCTGACTGTCAGCGGATTCTCCTTAAAAAGAATAATTGGTTTCGATAATTCTTCATTCCCAAACTGCTTCATTAATTCATTACAATCGCGTTCTGTTATATATAATGTAGAGTCTCCTGGTTTACCTGCATTTTTTAACGCTAAGACGTTTTCCAGTTTGTGAGACAAAAAAGAGAATTCTGGATTATCAAACTGTATTTTAACTTTCTGTAGCAGCGAATCCAAATATTTTTCGCCGTAATCCTTTGTTCTCCGTTCCTTTAATCTGTTTTTCCAGATATCCATCGGGTCTTTAGCTGGCGGAGTATAGGGGTCTTCTTTCAATAATTTGAATATATGCCAGTTTTCACCGTCAAACAAAGGAATAGATATTTGTCCCGGATACATTGCATATAAATAATTTTCTATCGATTCACTCATAAGATCGCCGAAATGAATAACATTTACCGATTTTGCTTTCTGATCTTTCTGAGCCATACAGATTGAATCAAACTGTTGAGGAGCGTCTTTAACTAATTTATATTTGTCAGCTATTTTCTCTGAATCTTTTTCTGATATTATCAGGGTAGAAAGAACTCTTGCATTTTCCCATTCAGCCTGAGCATAATCCGCAGGCGATAATATTATATTCGGCGCAATCATTTTTTTAAATAATACATCGCGGACAAACATTTTACGCAATATTTCAATGTATCCAGTTAAATGCGGATCTGCATCATAACCAAGCGCAGAGGCTTCCTGGGCCCAGATTCTTTCTGCAATAACAGAGCTCAGAACCTGTAGCTTCATCGAATCCCTTCCAAAAGCAAAGTCCTCAACAGAGGGGCTGTATTCTAGTCGTTTTTTAAGTTCCGATTCCAGAATTGCGCCTCCTTTATAGGAAGCTACTATTTTACCCTGACACTTTAATACCCCTGAAGCAAATAAAACGATTATGAAGAAGCAGTTAATAAAACAATTATTGATTCGTGAATATTTCATGAGACAGCTCAGATTTCATCATTTATAAAGATATTTATTTATGCTTACAAAAATATAGAAATTTGTAAAACAAAGAACCGCGAATTCATTTTATATATCCGCGGTTCTTTAGAGAAGTAATCAATTTATTATAACATTTAACCAATCAGCTATAATAGAGCCAGAAATTATTTTAATTTAAATCCTGCTGATAAATCATCTACCATAATCAAAAAATCGCCCGGTTCAGTAATGCGTTTATTCTCTCTGCCTATAAACGATAAATCATAATTTATAAGCGTAAACTGAACTGCTTTCGATTCGCCCGGTTTCAGAGAGACTTTCTTAAATCCACGTAATTGTTTAACTGGGCGCGAAACGCTGCCGTACATATCGTGTAGATATAGTAAAACGCTTTCACTTCCTGCAACTTTTCCTGTGTTTTTAACAGTAACGTTGATATTTAAAGTATCAGTATCAGAAATAGTATTCTTATCAAGTTGTAAACCGGAATATTCAAAAGACGTATAGCTCTTTCCGTAGCCAAAGCTCCATTGAGGATCATAAGCATTGCCTTCCGCCCCTTCAAGAGGTTTATAGTCATAATGGTATAGCGAATTGGAATACTTTGGGTATGTAAAAGGTAATTTACCGCTGGGGACTGCATCTCCTGATATAATATTTGCAATTGCATTTCCTCCTCTCATTCCGGGAAGCATACCTATTAATATTGCATCGGCTTTCCCCACAATACTGTTTATTACCCGGGGTCTTCCTTCAAGCATAACCAGAATTATAGGTTTATTTAACTCCGCAAGTCTGGAAGCCAATTGTAATTGCACAGTATCTAGCTCCAAGTCATTTATATTACCGGCAGTTTCGCAATAAGATTTTTCACCCAGGCATAAAATAATAGCATCAGCTTCCTTAGCGAGTTTTATTGTTTCGGCAATATTCACATCTTTTGCAAAACCAGTTCCAGCCGAATAAATTACATTTTTTTCGCCGAATTTCTGTTTTAATGCTTTGGCAATTGTATTGGCCTTTTTAGGATATAACGCTTCCTCATCCCCCTGCCATGTAATCGTCCATCCTCCATTAAGTACTGAAAGCAAATCAGCAGTCGGGCCTGTAACAAGTATCTTTGTTCCCTTTTTGAGCGGCAGAATATTGTTTTCATTTTTTGTCATTACAATTGATTCTTCAGCAGCCTGTAAATTTTTTTCTTCATTTTCAGAATTGCCGACTAACCCGCTCATTGACGGATCAGGATAAGGGTTTTCAAATATTCCCGTCATCATTTTTACCCGAAGAATTCTTGTAACTGCGTCGTCAATACGTTCCAATGGCACTTCATTCTTTTTAACCAGATCAAGCAGTATTTTATAGAAACTGAAATCCTGTGGAACCATGCTCATATCTACGCCCGCCATCACAGCCATTTTAACAGCTTCTTCAGGCGATGAGGCGACATGATCGCGCGTATATAAACGTTTAATATCTTCCCAATCTGATACAATGAACCCGTCAAATTTCATTTCGCCTTTCAAAATATCTGTTAAGATATGATGATCGGAATGCACGGAAATTCCGTCAACTTCTGAAGAGTTAGCCATTACAGTTAAAGCTCCGGCTTTAACTGCTTCTTCAAAAGGGGGCAAATAATATTCGCGTAACATCCTTTCCGAGATCCATGCAGGAGTACGGTCCTTGCCATTATTCGGAGCGCTATACCCAACGTAATGTTTAAGGCATATCGCTAATTTATTCTTTTCAGAAAAATCGTCTCCCTCGGCTCCCTTTATATAACTAAGCCCCATAGCCGTAGTAAGATATGTGTCTTCGCCAAATGTTTCCCAAAATCTTGGCCATAAAACCTGTCTGCCTACGTCAAGCACCGGATAAAAATTCCAGGGAATGCCCGATGCGCGGACTTCCTTAGAGGTTATCTCTCCGCATTGTTTTTCCAAATCGGCATTAAAAGTAGCAGCCATTGAAATTGCCTGCGGAAAGAGCGTAGCTCCTTTTGTATATGTAGCTCCATGAATAGCGTCTATACCATATAATACCGGAATTTTAAGCCTGCTTTCCTTAGTGGCAAGGTTCTGTATTTTAGTTATAATTTCGTGCCAATAAGAAATACTGTGAGCGGCGTCATAAACATTTAATATACTGCCAACGTTGTATTTCAGTATGGCATCTTTAAGAGCGCCGTCATTAAGAACATGCGCCTGATCTTTTGTCCCCTGCTTCTCAGAAACTGCCTGAAGAGTAATTTGCGTCATCTGCCCAACTTTCTCTTCAATAGTCATCTGGGAGAGCAGTTGCGCAACTTTCACGTCAATTTCTTTTCTTGACTTAACGATTTTATCTGTTGAAGCTGCGCAAATCATCATGCTGCATAAAAAGAACATAAGGTACGTTTTCATAATCATAGTCATAAACAAACTCAATAAATAGAAGTGAATTCAAAAGGGTTTAATAATAAATATTCTGTTATTTTTATCATTCTTAAAAATTAATTCCGAATGATATTTTTTGAACATAATCCAGCCGTCCAAAATCCTGATATGCATAGTCGACATTCAATACTATATTGCCGACAAGGCCGTATTTAATACCAAACCCAAGGCATAGCCCTTCTTCTGAATCCTTCAGGAAAAGCGATTTATATCCAGCTCTAATGGAGACAAAATCATTATAAGTATATTCTGCTCCAACATTCAAGTATTCATAATTATTGGAAGGATGAACTGCGTCCGCCGCCAGAGTTAATCTGTTAAGCGTCGTGTTCCATGGCGCATAAGATACTCCGACCCGAAACAGAAGCGGCAACGCCCACTCGTCTGTCGAAAGATTTGCAGGTATTTTATCATTATTGCCGGAAGTAGTTAAGTCTCCATCGTATAGAATAATTGTGGAGTTTCCTTCAAGTTTCATCTTCTGTCCAAAATTTGAAATTGACATTGCCAATACCGCGTCGTCAAATGGAGTTACATATTTAACCCCCATATCCAAAGCAAGCGCTGTTGCGCTGGTTTTCCATATTGACTGATAAATAACTTTTGGATTGAAACCAATCGAAAATCTATCAGTAAGCTTTAGAGCATATGAAATAGAAAACGAAATATCCTTTGCAGTATAGGTTTCGCCCGTGCCGGCTGGGGCGCTGATAGTTGTCACTGGTATATCGCCCACATCGGAAAAAGTCAGGCTCATTCCTATAGTTCCGAAACCTGGTATTTTATATGTGCCTGCAACATAATTATAATTAATATCTGCAAACCATTCCGTATGATCGAAAAATATATTAGTTCCTTCATTTTCGGCAGTACCGGCAGGGTTCCAATATAACCCTGAAGCGTCCTTCACAACGCTGGTAAATGCTCCGCCCATGCCCATGCTTCTAGCTCCCTGGCCA
>WSSedL1CaDRAFT_10000083_pt1 | contig 56277 bp, 68 predicted proteins | sample WetSurSL1Cattail_FD_9464 | JGI IMG/M metagenome (IMG submission 9464)
TAGAATACTCAAAAATCTCTTTAAAATAATGACCCACTTCAGCCTCTTCCATATCGATGGTACCAAAACCTTTTATTCCCGGAGTATCGATAATATGCCCACCCGCTAACAATTCAAACATTTCGGAAAAGGTCGTGGTATGCATGCCTTTATTATGGTAGGATGATATTTCACCTGTTTTTGCCAACGAGTTAGGAGCAACAGCATTGATAAGTGTTGATTTACCAACACCCGAATTGCCCGAAAACAGGGTTGTTTTACCTTCCAGAAAAGTCATTAACTCCGTAATATTTTCGGAATGTAAAGCAGATATTTTAAAAACGGAATAATCCAGTATATTATAAAGTCGTTCCAATCCATCCAGGTATTCCTTTTCCTGAACGGAATAACGATCTATTTTATTAAACACAATACACGCCGGTACCCGATAGGCTTCGGCGGTGGCAAGAAAACGATCAATGAAAACAGTAGACGTTTCGGGATAATTGACAGTAACAATCAGAGCCACCAAATCGAGATTAGCAGCCAGTATTTGTGAGTATTTGGAGAGGTTGGACGATCGGCGCACGATATAATTTCGTCGTTCGCAAATAGTATGAATCATTGCCGTGCCATCTGCATTTTTATCGAATTCTACCATGTCGCCCACAGCAATAGGATTCGTGCTGCGAATATCCTGCATGCGAAAATGTCCTTTCATTTTGCATTCAATCAATTCGCCGCTATCGCTCTTCACCTGATACCAACTGCCTGTATTCTTAACGACTAGTCCAACCATAAAACATTTTAAAACATAACAGCCACCCCACCAACATGAGATGACTGATTTTTTTGTAACTATGACCGATTCTTAAACAGTCATAATTTCTTTTTCTTTGGCTACATACAAATCTTCAATTCGTTTGATGTACTTGTCGTGTATTTTTTGTACGCTCACTTCGGCATCTTTCTCAACATCTTCGGGAAGCCCTTCTTTCATCAACTTCTTGAAGTGTTCGATAGCATCACGACGAGCATTACGAATACTGATTTTAGCATCTTCGCATTCGGCTTTCGACTGCTTTGCTAACTGACGACGACGATCTTCGGTAAGCGGAGGTATACCCAGCCGGATAGTTTCGCCATTATTCATCGGAGTTATACCAATATCCGAATTCAAAATAGCCTTTTCAATAATTGAAATCAGTCCTTTTTCCCAGGGTTGGATGGTGATAGTTTTAGCATCGGGAGTAGTGATAGAGGCTACATTGGCGATGGGTACGATAGAACCGTAATATTCCACTTTTACACCATCCAAAATTCTTGGATTAGCTTTTCCCGCACGGATATGAGCCAATGCTTCGTCCAGGAACAACACTGTAGCTTCCATGTTCTCCTCAGCACTTGTCAGAATGGGTTTAATGTCTTGCATAATTATTTATATTTTAATTCCTAAGCCTCTAAAAGAGGAATAAGAATTTGTTGTTTAAAGGTATTTTTTTTGAAGTTTCTATTATTTTCCTTCTCGTTATAAGGTCGGAACTATTTAGTTTCTCACCAATGTTCCTATTTTTTCGCCCAATATTACCTTTTTCAGATTGCCTACCGTGTCCATGTCGAACACATAAATAGGCATGTTGTTTTCTTTACACATGGTAGTGGCAGTAAGATCCATTACTTTAAGATTCCGTGTGTATATCTCATCGTAAGTAATTTCATCAAATTTCACGGCTGTTTTATCTTTTTCGGGGTCGGCGGTATAAATGCCATCTACCCGGGTACCTTTAAGCATTACATCAGCTTCGATTTCAATAGCACGAAGCGAAGACCCGGTATCGGTGGTAAAAAACGGATTGCCTGTACCGGCCGACAGAATAACCACTTCGCCAAGCTCCAAACCGGCAATGGCTTTTTGTTTGCTGTAAAACTCACCAATAGGCTCCATCCGAATAGCAGTCAGTACCCGCGATTTTACCCCTATGGATTGCAAGGCTGAGTTTAAAGCCAAACTATTGATAACGGTAGCCAACATACCCATTTGATCGCCCTGAACGCGATCAAAACCCTTGGAGGTACCGTTCAGCCCGCGAAATATGTTTCCACCGCCCACTACAATGCCCACTTGCACACCTAGGGCTGTTATTTCGGCTATCTGTGAGGCATATTCACCCAATCGTTTCTCATCGATGCCATATTGCTTATCGCCCATAAGCGATTCGCCACTCAGTTTCAATAAAATGCGTTTAAATGCTACCATACCTTTATTTTTTAGCAAAAGTAAATAATTTGCTCCGAATCTGCAAACAATTCACAATTCATAATATAAAGTTAGGATTTTCGCAGTTCAGTATATGCTATTTTCATATTGAAACCATAAAAAACTGATATAAATCACGCATTCGCCGGATAAATCGCAGTAACCTGCGGGAACTCTACCTATCCGACAAAAAAGCCTACGCAGCATGCGCGAACTCTGCCTTTTCTTATAGCATACCACCCAAAGTCATAAGAAAGAGGAATAAACCAAAGTTTACTCCTCTTTCTTAGAAAGTATATTATTTTCTGAATTTAAAGCTCAGAAAATAATATAGCTATCAAAACTTATATTCAAGTCCGATACCAAATACCTTGTTAGTTCTGTCGTATACATCGGTACCAGCCAGAGTAGTTCCGTTGTAGTTTGTAGAGGCTTTCGTCCACTTTTCATAATTCGTAAAGAAATAAGATAGGTTCAGACGTAAATCGGGAGTAATATTTACAGCTCCACCAAAACCTATCGAGTATGAATTCAAACTAAAACTCATATCGCTTTGATAAGCATCGGTTACACCAGTGCGCGTAATCTGTCCGCCTGCACTAATCAAAAACATCTCACTTATTTGATATTCCGAACCGAGCAAATATTCGTTCACACCACCGTCGATATATTGTTGTTTATTGTTAGCCATTTTAGCATCCGAATCGAAGAAATGGTGATATCCACCAGATACCTTCCATTGTTTAGCCAATTCGTATTCAGCACCCAGTGTCAACAAAGCCGGAATATCGTGCGGAGTATTTACACCGTCTTTATATAAACCGGTATCATCAATAACCGTATTGTTCTGAACATTCAGCGTAGTTTTAAACTCATACTTAGCAGCTAGATTCAATGCTTCAACATGATAATTCAAACTCACAATAGGTGTCACACCCCAACCTGTTTGAGTGCAATCCAAGTATTTGTCGGCAGTGGATGAGGCACTAGTCGTCATACCAGCATTCGTAAAAAAGGTAGTCGCAGACGTCATGGCTCCTGTAGGGTTCAACAGCGGATGCGTGGGATTAATCTGGATACTTCTCACATGTCCTTCATATTTGTCGTTTACTATATTTAAGCGCATACCCAACGCAGCCGAAAAAGCATTAGTTATTTGATACGTACCATTCATCTGAAGTCCGTAAATAAATTGCCGCCCTTCCATATACTGATCTACAGAATAAGCACTCGTAGGAATACCGGCTTTAGTTAGCGAAGGTGGAAGCGTAGAAATAGGAGCTTCGAACGATGGCAACCCTTGATTAAATGTTGCTTTACCCCCACCGCCTGTGATGGCAAAACTAGCTGAAAGAGCATACCGATCTTTTTTATAAGCAAACTGGAAACTTGGTACAACAGGCGCAGATGCAGTTCCTTTAAATGTTTTGGTGTGATCGCCTCCGTTATAAGCAAATGATGCAAAGGTAGAAGTGATAGTCCTGGTTTGATACACGCTTTGATTGGTCAGCGACAAATGAAAACCGTCCGATAAAAAAGTCAAACCTGCCGGATTAGTATAAACCCCATCAATTTCAGTAGTGGCATCAAGCGCAGGATTACGCAAAAAGTGTGCACTCTGATTGGTATTGGTCAACAAACCTCCGGCAAATACAGAGCCGGCAATCAATGACAAAAAAGGACCGAATAATAGTTTCTTCATATAAAATGTTTGTTTTAGTTATTGCAGAACACAGGAAGACCTCAGTGATCAAATACCCTATGTTAAACAACTTTTAATTTTAGCGCTGCAAAATTACACAATATTTCGACAAACGTGCAATTATTCTAATAATAATGCGCATTTTATTTTATAATGTGCAACTTATTCTTTTAAAACAAACAAAACAAGTGAAATTTTTGTCAACACAGTGACTTTGTCGACAAAAAAAAGGAACAAACCGAAGCTTGTTCCTTTTTTCAAAAAAGTATGTTATATACTGAATTATTCAGCAACAGGTGCTTCTTCAGCAACAGCAGGTGCCACTGGAGTTTCAACCGGAGCAGACGCCGCAGGTGCAGCAACTTCAGCTTTTTTAGCAGATCCCGCACGACGTGTACGAGCAGCTTTTTTGACAGCTTTTTCTTTCAGCATGTTTTCGTTGTAATCAACCAGCTCGATAATACACATTTCTGCGTTATCACCCAAACGGAAACCAGTACGTAAAATACGGGTATATCCTCCGGGACGGCTAGCGATTTTCACCGATACATTCTGAAATAGTTCAGTAACCATCTCTTTGTTTTGCAAGTGGCTAAATACCATACGACGTGAGTGAGTGGTATCTTCTTTCGACTTAGTCAAAAGTGGTTCTACGTAAACCTGCAAAGCTTTAGCCTTAGCAAGTGTAGTAGCAATTCTCTTATGTTGAATAAGAGAAGAAGCCATATTAGACAACATTGCCTTTCTGTGAGATGTTGTACGGCCTAAGTGGTTGAATTTTTTATTATGTCTCATCTCTTTACTCTTTATCTAATTTATATTTGGCAATATCCATACCGAAGGACAGATTCAAGCTTTCTAATTTTTCCTCTAACTCTGTAAGCGATTTTTTACCGAAGTTGCGGAACTTCAACAAATCGTGTTTGTGATAACCTGCCAATTGACCCAATGTGTCTACATCAGCTGCTTTCAAACAATTGAGTGCACGAACCGATAGTTCAAGATCAGTCAGTTTTGTTTTCAGCAATTGACGCATGTGCAGAATTTCTTCGTCAAACTCATCGCTTCCTTCGCCTTCTGTTACTTCCAACGAAATTTTTTCGTCAGAGAACAACATGAAGTGATGGATCAAAATCTTAGCCGATTCTTTCAAAGCATCTTTCGGATGAATAGAACCATCGGTAGTGATTTCCAATACCAATTTTTCATAATCGGTAACTTGCTCTACACGGTAGTTTTCAATAGAATATTTTACATTACGAATAGGAGTAAAGATAGAATCAATCGGAATAACACCAGCTTCCTGATTAGATGTTTTATTTTCTTCCGATGGAGTATATCCACGACCTTTATTCACTGTAATATCAATCTGAAAACTGGCAGAAGGATCAAGTTCACAAATAACCAATTTAGGGTTCAACACCTCAAATCCGGTAAAATATTTGCCTATATCACCAGCTTTAAATGAAGTTGTGCCAGCAACATTGATAGTTACTTTCTCATTTTCGATATCTTCCACTATTTGTTTGAAACGAACTTGTTTCAAATTCAAAATAATGTTGGTAACATCGTCAATTACTCCCGGAATAGTTGAATACTCGTGATCTACTCCTTCTATTTTAATAGAAGTAATAGCGAAACCTTCCAGTGAAGATAAGAGAATGCGGCGTAAAGCATTACCTATTGTAATACCGTAACCGGGTTCCAACGGACGAAATTCAAATTTTCCTTGAAAAGCGTCAGCTTCCAACATGATTACCTTTTCAGGTTTTTGAAATGCTAATATAGCCATGGTTTCACTTATTATTTAGAGTACAACTCAACGATTAACTGTTCTTTGATATTTTCTGGAATATCTTCACGTTCCGGAATGTGCAAATACACGCCCGATAGAGAAGCTACATTCCATTCAATCCAAGGATATTTGCTGTGATTAAAGCCATTCAACGAAGCTGCAATAACTTCCATTGATTTATCTTTTTCACGAACAGCAATAACCTGACCGGCACGTACATGATAAGAAGCAATGTTTACCACTTTACCATCAACAGTGATGTGCTTGTGGCTAACTAATTGACGAGCACCAGAACGTGTAGGAGCAAATCCTAAACGAAATACAATGTTATCCAATCTTGATTCCAACAATTGTAACAATACTTCACCAGTAACACCTTTAGTACGTTGAGCTTTCTCGTACATGTTACGAAATTGTTTTTCCAATACACCATAAGTGTATTTGGCTTTTTGCTTTTCACGCAACTGGATACCGTATTCCGAAGTTTTTTTACGACGTCCCTGACCATGTTGTCCAGGGGGATAATTCTTTTTAGCCAACACTTTATCCGGTCCGAAAATAGCTTCACCAAACTTACGAGCTATTCTTGACTTAGGTCCAATATATCTTGCCATCTTTTATTTTTTTGATTTAAAATTATTATACGTTCCGCGTACGCAAATCGGTCGAAAATTACCACAGCCGCGATTGCAGAGAGGTTTGAGTTGCAATCTATTTTCAAATTTTCACCAATTCGACTGCCGGGAAACCCGATTATTAAACTCTACGACGTTTAGGAGGACGACAACCATTGTGTGGAAGTGGAGTAACATCAACGATTTCCGTTACTTCAATACCAGCTCCGTGTACAGTACGAATAGCTGACTCACGACCGTTACCTGGTCCTTTTACATAGGCTTTTACTTTTCTCAAACCTAAATCCACTGCAATTTTCGAGCAATCCTGAGCTGCCATCTGTGCAGCATAAGGAGTGTTTTTCTTTGAGCCACGGAATCCCATCTTACCTGCCGAAGACCAAGAAATAACTTGACCATCGTTGTTTGTAAGAGTAACAATAATGTTGTTAAAAGAAGAGTGTACGTGTAATTGTCCTACACCCTCTACTTTTACGACTCTTTTTTTGGCTGCAACTGTTTTTTTTGCCATATTATTCTAATATTATTTAGCTTTTCTAAAATTCGCTAACAGTTAAACCTTATTTAGTTGCTTTTTTCTTGTTAGCAACAGTTTTCTTTTTACCTTTACGAGTACGAGCATTATTCTTCGTACTTTGACCTCTCAATGGAAGACCGATACGGTGACGAACACCACGGTAACAACCGATATCCATCAAACGCTTGATGTTCGTTTGAACTTCAGAGCGAAGGTCACCCTCCACTTTGAATCCGGCTCCAATGATTTCGCGGATTTTAGCTGCTTGGTCGTCAGTCCAATCTTTTACCTTGATGTCAATATCAACACCGGCTGATTCTAAAATCTTTTTTGCACTACTGCGACCTATTCCGTAGATATAAGTCAATCCAACTTCCCCTCTTTTGTTTTGGGGTAAATCTACTCCGACAATTCTTATAGCCATAAACTATTCTTTTTCTAAAATAAATTAATTACCCTTGACGTTGTTTAAACTTAGGATTTTTTTTGTTGATAACATACAAGCGACCTTTTCTACGAACGATTTTACAATCGTCTGTACGCTTTTTTACAGATGCTCTTACTTTCATGTTGAAAATATTTTATTTTTATTTATATCTAAAAGAAATTCTTCCTTTTGACAAATCATAAGGCGACATTTCGACTTTTACTTTATCACCCGGTAAAATTTTGATGTAATGCATGCGCATTTTACCGGAGATATGAGCCGTAATAACGTGACCGTTTTCCAGTTCTACACGAAACATGGCATTGGATAATGCTTCGATTATCTTTCCATCTTGTTCAATTGCTGTTTGTTTGGCCATAAATTATATTGCTTTGTTACCTAAAACTTGTTCTACATATTCAAAACTCGATAAAATATCGGCTTTGCCACGCCTGATTGCTACCGAGTGCTCAAAATGAGCAGAAGGCTTGCGATCTAACGTTCGGGTTGTCCATCCATCTTTTTCAAAGACCAGATGTCTCGTACCTAAGTTAATCATGGGCTCAATAGCAATAGTCATTCCCGATTTGAGCATGATGCCATTTCCTTTTCTTCCATAATTCGGAACTTCAGGTGCTTCGTGCAACTTACGTCCCACTCCATGTCCAATCATTTCCCGAACAACGGAATAACCACGTTCTTCACAATAAGTTTGAATAGCACTACCCACATCGCCCAACCGACGACCTTCTTCCGCTTGTTCTATGCCTTTATACAAAGATTCTTTGGTTGTGCGCAATAAATCTTTAATTTCAGGGTTCACATCACCTACACAAAAAGTGTAAGCTGAGTCTCCATGAAAACCATTAATTAATGCACCACAATCTACCGAAATAATGTCACCATCTTCCAAAAAAACTTTTTCGGATGGAAAACCGTGTACAATTTGCTCGTTTACCGAAGCACATATAGAGTATGGAAAACCGCCATAATTCAGAAAATTAGGAACGGCTCCATTATCTCTTATAAATTCATCAGCAACATTATTTAACCGCATCGTGCTTACACCCGGTGCAATTATCTTAGCAAGCTCAGCCAACGTTTTAGCTACAATTTGATTACTGATTCTTAGAAATTCAATTTCTTCGTCAGATTTCAAGAAAATCATTCGATCTTTATTTTATTAATAGGCAGAAGCACCACCTGTGCGACCTTTTATACGTCCCGATTTAAGCAAGCCATCATAGTGACGCATCAATAGGTGACTTTCAATTTGTTGAAGTGTATCAAGTACAACACCGACCAAAATCAACAATGAAGTTCCACCAAAGAAAGAAGCGAAGGCCTGATTAATTCCCATAATTTTTGCAAAAGCAGGTAAAATTGCCACGATTGCTAAAAAGATAGATCCCGGTAATGTAATTCGGGACATAATCAAATCCAGATATTCAGCAGTTCTTTTTCCAGGTTTAATTCCAGGAATAAAACCGTTGTTACGTTTCATCTCTTCAGCCATTTGGGTTGGATTAATAGTAATAGCCGTATAGAAATACGTAAAAACTACAATCAAAAGTCCAAATACCAAATTATACCAAAAACCATTATTATCCATAAATGCTCCAACAAACCCTCTCATCGATTCTGATTTTGAGAATCCAACCAGCGTAATAGGAATAAACATAATTGCCTGAGCAAAAATGATAGGCATTACACCAGCTGCATTAATTTTTAATGGAATATATTGACGTACTCCACCATATTGTTTGTTACCAACCACACGTTTAGCATACTGCACCGGGATTTTACGAGTTCCCTGAACCAACATGATAGAAGCAGCAATAACAATCAAAAGGAAGATCAGCTCACCAAGAAACATAACCAAACCTCCACCTGCATCACCTAAGCGAGAAGCGAATTCTTTGATAACAGCTCCTGGGAAACGGGCAATGATACCAACCAAAATGATAAAAGAAATACCATTACCGATACCCTTATCAGTGATTCGTTCACCTAACCACATAACGAACATACTACCACCACACAAAATCAATGTAGAAGAAACCGTGAACAAAAATCCACCCGGAAGTGCAGAACCAGCTTGACCCAATTGTACACTTAAGTTTACCAAATACGAAGGACCTTGCAGAAGCAAGATACCAACGGTTAGATAACGTGTTAATTGATTCATTTTGCGTCGACCACTTTCACCCTCACGTTGCATCTTTTGGAAGTACGGAACAGCAATAGTCAATAACTGGATAACGATAGAAGCCGAGATATATGGCATGATACCCAAAGCGAATACAGAAGCATTAGCAAACGCACCACCGGAGAACATATCCAACAAAGCTAACAAACCACCTTGAGTTTGACTTTTTAACGCTGATAAAGCTGTTGGGTCAATACCCGGAAGAACTACATAAGAACCAAAACGATATATCATTACAAACAAAATAGTAGTAAGTAATCGGGTTCTGAGATCTTCGATCTTCCAGATATTTGTGATTGTCTCTATGAGTTTCTTCATGGGATTATAGTTTTACTACAGTTCCACCTGCGGCAACAATTGCTTCTTCTGCCGATTTAGAAAATCCGTTAGCTTCAACATCTACTTTTACAGTCAAAACACCGTTACCTAAGATCTTAACTAAAGCTGTTTTTGAAAGAAAACCAGCTTCTCTCAATTCAACTAAGCCAATCTTAGCAAGTTTTTTTGTTTCTGCAAGAATTTGTAGCGTATCAAGATTGATCGCTTTATATTCAACACGATTGATGTTCTTGAAACCAAATTTTGGTAAACGACGTTGAATAGGCATCTGACCACCTTCAAATCCAATTTTCTTGGAATATCCCGAACGTGATTTTTGTCCTTTGTGCCCTTTTGTAGAGGTTCCACCTAATCCAGATCCGGTACCACGACCAATTCTTTTTCTAGTTTTTACAGAACCTGCTGCAGGGGTTAAATTACTTAAATTCATATCTTATAATTTAAAGAGTCTAAGAATAATATTATTTGATCACTTCTACCAAATGTTTCACTTTAGCAACCATTCCCAAAATCTGGGGAGTTGCTTCATGTTCAACTACGGCTTGCATTTTTTTCAAACCCAATGCTTCCAAAGTCAGTTTTTGAACTTTAGGAGATTTGATTTTACTTCTAACCTGTTTAATTTTTATTGTTGCCATAATTTTTTGATTTATCCGTTAAACACTGTATCAAGTGAAACACCTCTGTTTTGAGCTACCATGTGAGCATCACGCAATTCACCTAAAGCTACAATTGTAGCTTTCACTAAGTTGTGCGGATTCGACGAACCCTTCGATTTTGCCAAAACGTCAGTAATGCCAACACTCTCCAGTACCGCGCGCATTGCACCACCAGCTTTAACTCCGGTACCGTGCGAAGCAGGGCTGATGAATACTTGAGCACCACCAAATTTTGCAATTTGTTCGTGAGGAATAGTTCCATTTAAAACCGGAACTTTAATCAAGTTTTTCTTAGCAGCTTCAGTCCCTTTGGCAATAGCAGCGGTAACTTCACCTGCTTTACCAAGTCCCCAACCTACAATTCCATCTTCATTTCCAACAACAACGATTGCAGAAAAGCTGAAAGTACGTCCACCCTTTGTAACTTTAGTTACACGGTTAACCGCTACTAATCTGTCTTTCAATTCTAAATCGTTGGTTGATTTAACTTTATTCATATTTGTTGCCATACTTGATTAAAATTTAAGACCAGCTTCGCGTGCAGCATCAGCTAATTGTTTAACTCTACCATGGTACAAATAGCCATTACGGTCAAATACCACTTCTGTAATTCCGGCTTCTTGAGCAACTTTAGCTACCAATGCGCCTACTTTAGCAGCCTGTTCTGTTTTAGTTACTTTATCTTTTACACCTAGCGATGAAGCCGAAGCTAAAGTAACGCCATTTACGTCATCAATAAGTTGAGCATAAATCTGTGTATTGCTTCTAAATACAGTCATCCGAGGTTTTTGAGCTGTTCCGGACAATCTGTGACGGATATGCGCTTTTATTCTTGTTCTTCTATCTAAATTTGTCTTCATAATTTCACAAGTTTACGTAAATTATTTACCTGCTGATTTACCTGCTTTACGGCGAAGTACTTCACCAGCAAATTTAATACCTTTTCCTTTATATGGTTCCGGTTTGCGAAATGAACGAATTTTTGCACAAACTTGACCAATCAATTGTTTGTCGCAACTTTCCAAAATAACAACCGGATTTTGATTACGTTCGCTCTTAGTTTCGATCTTGATTTCGGCCGGTAAACTCAAAAATATATTATGAGTATAACCTAAAGCGAATTCTAAAACCTGTCCTTGATTCGACACACGATAACCAACACCAACTAATTCCAAGGTCTTTTTGTAACCTTCTGAAACACCTGTAACCATGTTATGAATTAATGAACGATACAAACCGTGAAAAGCACGATTTTGTTTTTCGTCATCGTGGCGCGATACAACACACACACCGCCTTCAACTGCTACAGTAATATTGGGATCAATCTCTTGAGTTAAGACTCCTTTTGGACCTTTTACAGTAACAGTGGTATCTTGCACTGTAATAGTTACACCTGCAGGTATACTAATGGGTAATTTTCCTATTCTTGACATTATTCTTTCCTCCTATTAATAAATGTAACAAATAACTTCACCACCCACTTTCAAGTCGAGTGCTTCTTTGTTGGTCATAACACCTTTGGAAGTAGAAAGAATAGCTATACCCAATCCATTCAATACACGTGGCATATCTTTATAACCAACATATTGACGAAGACCAGGAGTAGAAACTCTGATCATTTTTTTAATTGAGTTAACTTTATTTACTGAATCATACTTCAAGGCTATTTTAATTGTGCCTTGTGGACCTTCTTCTACAAATTTGTAGTTTAAAATATAGCCTTTTTCGTGCAATATCCTGGTCAATTCTTTTTTCAAATTCGAAGCGGGAACTTCCACAACTCGGTGGTTTGCTTTAATAGCGTTCCGCAATCGGGTTAGATAATCTGCTATTGGATCTGTCATATTATTGTTTTTAAATTGATCCCGACCATCGGGACAATATTTAATTTTATTTTTTAAGCATGCCGATATTAATTACCAGCTTGCTTTTTTAACTCCCGGTATTAAACCGTTAGATGCCATTTCACGAAATTGAATACGCGAAATACCAAACTGACGCATATACCCTTTAGGACGACCTGTTATTTTGCATCTATTGTGCAAACGTACTGGCGATGAGTTTTTAGGTAATGCCTGAAGACCTTCATAATTTCCTTCAGCAATTAGTTTTTCACGTTTCGCGGCGAATTTAGCAACCAGCTTGGCTCTTTTTACCTCGCGGGCTTTCATTGATTCTTTTGCCATTGTATGTCTAAATTAGTTTTTTTTGAATGGTAATCCAAATTCTTTCAACAAAGCATAACCTTCTTCATCGGTTGCTGCTGTTGTAACAAACGTAATGTTCATACCCAACAAACGGGTAATGCCATCAATATTGATTTCAGGGAAAATGATTTGCTCGGTAATACCAAGTGTATAATTTCCACGTCCATCCAATTTATTTTCGATACCCTTGAAATCACGCACACGGGGCAAAGCAACGCGGATAAGGCGTTCCAAAAATTCGTACATACGATCTCCACGTAAAGTTACGCGAACACCGATAGGCATTTTACGACGTAACTTAAAGTTCGAAATATCCTTCTTAGACATGGTAGCAACAGCTTTTTGACCGGTAATAGTAGTCATTTCATTGATAGCAACTTCAATGATCTTTTTATCGGCAACTGCAATACCCAATCCCTGATTAAGAACAATTTTTTCGAGTTTTGGAGCTTGCATAACTGAGCTATAGCCAAACTCTTTCAGTAAGATAGGAACGATACGTTCTCTGTAATCTTGTTTTAAACTTGCTGTATTCATTCTTAAATCTCTCCTCCTGATTTTTTAGAAATGCGCACTAATTTTCCTTCTGCATTTAATTTGCGACCAACACGAACAGGTTTACCTCCTTCGGTTGGATTCAAATTAGAGATGTGAATAGCTGCTTCTTTCTTGATTATACCACCTTGAGGACTTTTAGCGTTAGGCTTGGTGCTCTTTGACACCATATTTACACCTTCTACAATAGCGCGTTGTTCTTTCACAAGAACTTCCAACACGCGACCGGTTTTGCCTTTATCAACTCCGGTATTTATATAAACGGTATCACCTTTTTTTATGTGTAATTTACTCATCACTGTTTTATTTTTCGAAGATTAAAGCACTTCAGGTGCAAGTGATATGATTTTCATATTAGTAGCACGTAATTCACGAGCTACAGGACCGAAGATACGGCTTCCACGGATTTCACCAGCATTGTTCAACAATACACATGCATTATCATCAAAACGAATATAAGATCCATCTTGACGACGAACTTCTTTCTTCGTACGAACGATAACTGCTTTAGAAACGATACCTTTTTTGATGTCGCTTGAAGGTATTACACTTTTCACGGCAACAACAATGATATCGCCAAGTGTAGCGTAACGTTTGCTGGTTCCTCCTAATACGCGGATACAAAGAGCTGTTTTAGCTCCACTGTTATCGGCTACTATGAGTCTTGATTCTTGTTGTATCATAATTACTTAACTCTTTCGATAATTTCGGTTAATCTCCATCTTTTTAATTTACTCAGCGGACGTGTTTCCATAATGCGTACAGTGTCTCCAATGTTACATTCGTTTTTCTCGTCATGAGCATGATATTTCTTCGTTTTGTTAACGAATTTTCCATAAATTGGGTGTTTTTCTTTCCATTTTACAGCAATAGTAATGGTTTTATCCATCTTGTTGCTAAAAACGACACCTGTTCTTTCTTTTCTTAAATTTCTTGATTCCATCAGGGTCTTAATTTTATTGATTAATTTCTCTCTGACGTAACTCAGTGGCAAGACGAGCGATAGTTCTTCGAACCTCTTTGATTTGCAACGGATTGTCAAGAGGAGAAATGGAGTGATTCAATTTTAAAAGGTCTAAACGACTGACTTCAGTGTCTAAACGCTCTTGAATCTCTTTGTTATTTAATTCTTTAATTTCTCTTGTTTTCATTTTCCTTACACGTTTACAGAGGTGAAATCATAATCTCGTCTTACTACAAATTTAGTAGTTACGGGTAGTTTTTGAGCGGCTAAGCGTAAAGCTTCTTTAGCAATTTCGTAAGATACCCCTTCTACTTCAAATAACATGCGACCGGGAGTAATAGGGGCTACGAATCCTTCTGGAGCACCCTTACCTTTACCCATACGTACTTCAGCAGGTTTTTTGGTAATTGGTTTATCTGGAAACACGCGAATCCAGATTTGACCTTGTCTTTGCATATAGCGGGTAACAGCAATACGGGCGGCTTCAATTTGACGACCAGTTAACCATTTAGATTCTAACGATTTTATTCCAAAAGAACCGAATGCCAACTGATTACCTCTTTGGGCATTTCCTTTCATGCGCCCCTTCTGCTGTCTCCTGAACTTTGTTTTTTTAGGTTGTAACATAATTTCCTTAAATCAAATTCATTATTAACAGTTAATTTTTTCTCTTTTTAAAACCACCTTTACCTCCACGGTCGTTACGATCCTTGCGATCGCCACGGTCATTATTGTAACGATCACCACCGCGAGAGACTTCCTTGGTAGCTGTAAAGTTAGGAGCTAGGTCTTTCTTACCATAGATTTCACCACGGCAAATCCAAACTTTGACACCAATCAGCCCGACTTTAGTCAACGCTTCAGCGTGAGCATAATCGATATCAGCTCTAAAGGTATGAAGAGGAGTTCTTCCTTCTTTATACATTTCCGAACGTGCCATCTCAGCACCATTCAAACGACCAGAACACATGATTTTGATTCCTTCAGCTCCCATACGCATTGTAGAGGCAATTGCCATCTTAGTAGCACGACGGTAAGCTATTTTTCCCTCAATCTGACGTGCTACATTATTAGCAACGATTACAGCATCCAACTCAGGACGTTTCACTTCGAAGATATTGATTTGAACTTCTTTATCAGTAATTTTTTTCAATTCTTCCTTCAATTTATCAACTTCCTGACCGCCTTTTCCGATAATAATACCAGGGCGTGCGGTACAAACAGTGATAGTTACAAGTTTCAACGTTCGTTCAATTACAATGCGTGAAATACTTGCTTTTGCTAGACGGGCATTGAGATATTTTCTGATTTTGCTGTCTTCAAGAATGGTATCACCATAATTGTTTCCACCATACCAGTTTGAATCCCATCCACGGATGATTCCTAAGCGGTTACTTATTGGATTAATTTTTTGTCCCATCGAGCAATTAATTTTGGTTATCGTTAGTATTCTTTGTGTCTACAAACAATGTAACATGGTTTGAGCGTTTGCGGATACGATACCCACGACCCTGAGGAGCTGTACGTAAACGTTTAAGCATAGTAGCTGAATCCACAGAAATACCACTTACATATAAGTTTGCATTGTCAGCTTTTTGTTCTGTCTTATTCTCCCAGTTTGCAACAGCTGACTTTAGCAATTTTTCTAATCTTCCCGAAGCTTCTTTAGACGAAAACTTCAGTACACTCAAGGCTTTATTTACCTCCATGCCACGAATCATATCGGCCACAAGGCGCATTTTGCGTGGTGAGGTAGGAACTCCATTGAGCTTGGCAAAGTAAAGAGTCTTATTAGCTTCTTTTCTTTCTTCGGCTGATATTTTTTTTCTTGCACCCATTTTTCTGAAATGTTTATTTTTTCTTATTTAAAATTTCAATGGATTATTTTTTCTTACCACCGTGACCGCGGAAGTTACGAGTTGGTGAAAATTCACCTAACTTGTGTCCTACCATATTTTCGGTTACATATACGGGGATAAACTTATTACCATTGTGAACTGCAATTGTGTGACCAACAAAATCAGGTGAAATCATTGAAGCACGAGCCCATGTTTTGATTACGGTTTTTTTACCGCTTTCATTCATGGCTAAAACTTTAGTCTCAAGCTTCAGGTTGATGTATGGTCCTTTTTTTAATGAACGGCTCATATTATTTACTTATTTCTTCGATTATTTTTTCTTTCTTTCAATAATATATTGGCTCGATTGCTTTTTAGGAGCACGTGTTTTGTACCCTTTAGCTAACAAGCCTTTGCGAGAACGTGGGTGTCCTCCTGAAGCGCGGCCTTCACCACCACCCATGGGGTGATCAACAGGATTCATAGCAACACCACGAACGCGTGGACGACGTCCAAGCCAGCGTGAGCGACCTGCTTTACCTGATCTTTCTAATCCGTGATCAGAATTTCCTACACTACCAATTGTTGCTTTACAAGTTGCAAGAATTTTGCGAACTTCACCCGAAGGTAATTTAATAATAGCGTATTTTTCCTCACGTGATGTGAGCTGAGCAAAAGTTCCAGCCGAACGTACCATCGCGGCACCTTGACCCGGGCGTAATTCAATACTATGAATAATAGTACCCAGTGGAATATTCTGCAAAGGTAATGTATTACCAACTTCGGGAGCAGCATCAGCTCCGGAAACAACTATCTGACCAACTTGCAATCCATTTGGTGCAAGAATGTATGCTTTTTCCCCATCAGCATAATAAAGCAACGCAATACGAGCCGAACGATTCGGATCGTATTCAATTGATTTTACTGTTGCAGGAACACCTTCTTTGTTGCGTTTAAAATCAATTACTCTATATTTCTTCTTGTGTCCGCCACCTAGGTAGCGCATGGTCATTTTACCATCATGGTTACGACCTCCGGATTTTGATCCGCCTTCAACAAGAGATTTCTCTGGAACACTCGCAGTAATTGTGTCGAATGTACCAATAACCTTGTGTCTTTGCCCCGGTGTTGTGGGTCTTAGTTTACGTACAGCCATTTTTCTGTTTAAATATTGCTATAAAAATCAATTTTTTCTCCTTCTTTCACTGTAACAATAGCTTTTTTATACGCAGAAGCACTACCTTTAATTACACCACCTTTAGTAAAGCGGCTTTTTTTCTTAGGTGCGACAACCATCGTATTCACTTCATTTACAGTCACATCATACATAGCTTCAATTGCTTGCTTGATCTCAATCTTGTTAGCATCTTTTTGAACTCTAAAGCCATAGCGGTTCAGTTTGTCGCCCAACTGAGTCATCTTTTCTGTAACGATTGGTTTTATAATAATTCCCATATTCTGTCTCCTTATGCTTTAAAAATTTGTTCTACTGCAGCAACTGCATCTTCAGTTAACACAAGCGATTTCGCATCAAGAACTACATAAGTGCTTAATTCCGAAACTGTTATTACTTTTGACGAAGTCAAATTACGAGCCGACAAATATACGTTTTTATTTGCATTTGATAAAACAATTAATGGCTTTTTATCAGCAACTTGTAAACTTTTTGTCAATGCTATGAAATCTTTTGTTTTCGGGGCTTCAAAATTGATGTTCTCAACAACTGTAATTGCATTGTTCAACGCTTTATACGACAAAGCAGATTTGCGAGCCAATTGCTTTACTTTTTTGTTCAGCTTAAAACTATAGTCACGCGGAACTGGTCCAAACATACGACCACCACCGACACGAACACCTGATTTGATATCACCAGGACGAGCGCCACCGCCTCCTTTTTGTTTGCCTAATTTACGAGTACTACCAGATAACTCACTACGACCTTTAGTTTTGTGAGTTCCTTGACGTTGATTAGCCAAATATTGTTTCACATCTAAATAAATAGCATGGTCATTTGGCTCAATACCGAAGATGGTATCGTTCAACGATACTTTTCTTCCTGTGTCTTCTCCTTTAATATTTACTATACTTAGTTCCATGGTTATTTATTGATGATTACGATTGAACCTTTAGCTCCCGGTACCGAACCTTTGATTAAAACCAAATTGTGTTCCGGAATAACTTTTAAAATCTGTAAGTTTTGTATAGTTACCTGATCACAACCCATGTGACCACCCATACGCATACCTTTAAATACGCGTGCAGGATACGATGAAGCTCCCAACGAACCTGGTGCACGAAGGCGGTTATGTTGACCGTGAGTAGCTTGTCCTACACCACCGAAACCGTGACGTTTTACAACGCCCTGGAATCCTTTTCCTTTTGAAGTTCCAACCACGTCGACGAACGTGTCTGCTTCAAAAATTTCGCAGGTGATAGCATCACCTAATTTGAATTCAGTTTCGAATCCTTTGAACTCAACCAAGTGTCTTTGAGGTGCTACTCCGGCTGCTGTAAAGCGACCTTGCTCAGCTTTGTTAGTGTGCTTTTCAGTTTTCACTTGAAAACCTACCTGTACAGCTTCATAGCCATCGGTATCAACCGATTTAATTTGAGTAACAACACAAGGACCTGCTTCGATAACAGTGCATGGTACATTTTTACCATCGGCACTGAAAACGGATGTCATTCCGATTTTTTTTCCTAATAATCCTGGCATTTCAATTGTTGTTTATAGACCCCTAACCCCAATCATTGGGGGAATAGTCATGTTTATTGATTTAATATATTTGTAATTTTTCTTATTCTTTATAGACTAAGATTTATCACACTTTAATTTCTACTTCTACTCCACTCGGCAATTCTAGTTTCATCAAAGCGTCAACAGTTTTGCTTGTTGAGCTGTAAATGTCAATAAGACGTTTGTAAGATGAAAGTTCAAATTGTTCACGTGACTTTTTGTTTACGAAAGTAGCACGGTTTACAGTAAAAATACGTTTGTGAGTAGGGAGTGGAATTGGACCACTTACTACTGCTCCTGTAGCCTTCACTGTCTTTACGATTTTCTCAGCTGATTTATCAACCAAATTGTGATCGTAAGATTTTAATTTAATTCTGATTTTTTGACTCATTGTCGTTTTATATTTATTTATTTCTATAAATTGTTTGAATTTTCGGATAAGAGTCATTCACTATCCGAAAATTCAACAATTATCATTTTTCAATACATTGTAAATTATAGAAGTTCAACTTTGCCCTTAGCTTCTGCAACAACCTCTTTCGCGATTGAATTAGTAACTTCAGCATAGTGATCGAATTCCATAGAAGAAGTTGCACGTCCTGAACTGATCGTACGTAAAGCTGTTACATATCCGAATGTTTCAGAAAGTGGAACTTTAGCTTTTACAACACGAGCACCGGAACGACTAGTTTCCATGCCTTCTACCTGACCACGACGTTTGTTTAAGTCACCGATCACATCACCCATATTTTCTTCCGGTGTAACCACTTCCATTTTCATGATTGGTTCCAAAAGAACTGGTTTTGCTTTTGCACAAGCTGATTTATAAGCCAGAGATGCACAAATTTCGAATGACAATTGATCCGAGTCAACCGCATGGAATGAACCATCAATTACAGTAACTTTCAGGTTATCCAATGGGAAACCGGCAAGCACACCATTTTTCATTGCATTAGCAAATCCTTTTTGGATTGAAGGGATAAATTCTTTAGGAATATTACCACCCTTAACCTGATCTACAAATTGTAATGGTCCACCTTCAAAGTCTTTATCCATTGGCTCAACTTTCACAATCATATCGGCAAACTTACCTCGTCCACCAGATTGTTTTTTATATGTTTCACGCAATTGAACAGCCTGTGTAATAGCTTCCTTATAGTTTACCTGAGGACGACCTTGATTACATTCTACCTTAAACTCACGTTTCAGACGATCGATAATGATTTCGAGGTGAAGCTCACCCATACCACTAATAATAGTTTGACCAGATTGTTCTTGAGTATGAACAGTAAATGTGGGATCTTCTTCGGCTAATTTAGCCAATCCAAGACCTAATTTATCGAGATCTTTTTGTGTCTTAGGCTCAATAGAAATTCCGATTACCGGTGCCGGGAAATCCATAGATTCCAATGTTATTGGGTGATTTTCGTCACACAAAGTATCACCAGTACGAATATCTTTAAAACCTACACCTGCACCAATATCACCAGCTGAAATTAACTCAACGGCATTTTGTTTATTTGAATGCATTTGGAAAATACGTGAAATACGCTCTTTCTTTCCAGAGCGAGTATTGTAAACGTACGAACCAGCCTCTAATTTACCTGAATAAACTCTGAAGAAACACAAACGTCCTACATAAGGGTCGGTAGCAATCTTAAATGCCAAAGCACACAATGGTTCAGCAGCATCCGGATGACGAACTACATCTTTATCTTCAAAACGTGGATCTTTTCCTACAGTTTCAGGAGTATCCAATGGACTTGGAAGGTAAGCACAAACAGCATCAAGCATAGTTTGTACACCTTTATTTTTGAAAGCAGAACCACAAATCATTGGATTAATTTCCATTGAAAGGGTAGCTTTACGGATAGCCACTTTAATTTCTTCAACAGTGATAGTAGAAGGATCATCAAAATATTTTTCCATCAGCACATCGTCGTATTCTGCAACAATTTCGAGCATTTTATCTCTCCATTCTTGAGCTTCCTCCAACAAATCAGCAGGAATTTCATCAATTTCATATTCAGCGCCCATGGTTTCGTCATGCCATAAAATTGCTTTCATGGTTACTAAATCCACAACACCTTTGAACTTTTCTTCAGCTCCGATTGGAATTTGAATAGGACATGGCTTTGCACCAAGTATATCTTTCACCTGACGAACTACTTCAAAGAAGTCAGCTCCTGAACGATCCATTTTATTTACAAACCCGATACGAGGCACACTATATTTATCAGCCTGACGCCAAACTGTTTCAGACTGGGGTTCAACACCACCAACAGCACAGAAAGTTGCCACAGCTCCATCAAGAATACGAAGCGAACGTTCTACCTCAACTGTAAAGTCAACGTGTCCCGGAGTGTCAATCAAGTTGATTTTATATTTATCACCTTCATAAGTCCACCAAGTAGTAGTAGCAGCAGATGTTATAGTAATACCGCGCTCTTGCTCTTGTTCCATCCAGTCCATAGTTGCAGCACCATCATGTACTTCACCGATTTTGTGAGTCAAACCAGTGTAGAACAAAATACGCTCGGAAGTAGTTGTCTTTCCGGCGTCGATATGCGCCATGATACCGATGTTTCTATTATAACTTAAATCTCCTTTAGCCATTTGATAACTATGATTTTCTTTTTATAATTGTTTTACTGTCAATTAAAATCTAAAGTGTGCAAATGCGCGGTTCGCTTCAGCCATACGGTGCATATCTTCCTTACGTTTGAAAGCACCACCCTGGTTATTAAAAGCGTCAACGATTTCGGCAGCCAACTTATCAGCCATCGAACGTCCTCCACGTTTGCGTGAATACAATATAAGATTTTTCATTGAAATTGATTCCTTGCGATCAGCACGGATTTCGGTAGGAACTTGGAATGTTGCACCACCCACACGACGGGATTTTACTTCTACCAGTGGAGTGATATTTTCGAGGGCTTTTTTCCAAACTTCAAGTGGGGATTTTTCTTCGTTCGGAAGCTTGCTTTTCACAGTTTCGAGCGAGGAATAGAAAATGTCGAAGGCAGTAGATTTCTTGCCATCATACATCAAGTGGTTGACAAATTTTGTCACCATTGATTCATTGAAAACCGGATCAGGTAATACGACCCTCTTTTTTGGTTTCGATTTTCTCATTTTACTTAAAAATTTCCGTTTTTGTTTTTTTGGTTGCTTTAGTCTTACTTCAACGACTCCTCCGAGTCATTTACTCAACCTTTCATCTGCTACCTTAAAACGCAAACAAGTGTTTAAACTTGATTTTGTTAGTTTCTTTTTTGAAAGGAGATTGAAATGTGTGTCAGCTTAAATAAGCCTATTCAGATTTCTGTATTCTACTTATTTCTTTTTTCCACCCTTAGCTGGTGCACCTTTAGCGGCTGCAGCTCCTGCTTTTGGACGTTTTGCTCCATATTTCGAACGACGTTGTGTGCGACCACTTACGCCAGCTGTATCGAGCGTTCCACGAACCACGTGATAACGTACCCCCGGAAGGTCTTTTACACGACCACCACGAACCATTACGATTGAGTGTTCTTGTAAGTTGTGTCCTTCGCCCGGAATGTAAGCATTCACTTCTTTTTGGTTAGTCAAACGCACACGAGCTACTTTACGCATTGCCGAGTTCGGTTTTTTTGGAGTAGTAGTATACACACGCACACAAACACCGCGACGTTGTGGACATGAATCCAACGCTGGTGATTTGCTTTTGTCGATGAGTTCTGCTCTTCCTTTTCTAACTAATTGCTGAATTGTAGGCATTTTACTTTGTTTTTAATAACTTTAACTGCTTTATTTATATCCCTTTGGTTTTTGTCCAAAATGGGTTGCAAAGATAAGCATAATATTTTAATAGACAATAGGTAGAATATAAATATTTTTATTTACTTTAAAAATCAGAATTTCACACGCCATTTTAAAGAATTAATCGAGCATAGCAAGCGATTAATCTAGTATCTATTTTTTCAAATAGAAGAAGTCCTTTTTGAAAAACAATCTTTTAACTCTCACTTTTGGAAGTGCGAATATGAGCCTCATTTTTAAATAAAACCCCTTCCAAATCGAATGATTTAAAAGGGGCTTTTATAAAAGAGAAGGTTATTCCATTAGTGCTTTTCAGTGGCATATTGAACTCCTCGGCTTCCGCTTTTATTCATTTTCAACAACTCACCTATATATATTTCACATTAAAGACATACCTATCATTTTTATAGCCTTCTTCATCGAAAATAGCAATAATTTTAATTACAGCTATTGCGTTATTTAAATCACCAATAATAATTACATCATTTACTTTCAAATCACTTATCATTGTCTTCTTTGACGCATTTGCATAACAGGTCTGAAGACTTTGTACAGTAGCTTCGGCATAATTAAAATCATTGAAGCGAGAGAACCGCTTTAGCGTTGCACTCCTCCATTCTCCTGACAATTCAGATGCGTCAATCTGATCATTATGATAATCATAAATATCCGAAAGTATTGAATCATGTGGAAAACTAACTACCTGTCTCTGTATTATTGAGAATGAATTGTTAGTTTTAAAACTAGAACCATACATAACATGAGCCGAACTTTCCTTTAATGGAGTATTTAAACTATCAAGTAAAATCTGCTTAGCACTAACCGAGTAGTCAGAAGCTGTGTTGGCAATAAAAGACAGTTCAATACTTCTTTCATAAATATTTTGAGGTACCGTGTATTGATACTCATAATTAAACTTTTGAACATTCAATGCCGTATCTAATAGTGTAACCAAACCCGTTTTCGTTGTTCGTTGGGTAATCTGAAATCGAGCGAGAGGTTCTTTAAGAGCCTTCAATGCAATCTGAAATGGAATTATATCTTGGCTCTCGGAATGAAAAAGAAGACTATCTGGTGTTACCATAACTTGCACATCAGATGCATCACTTTCTGTTGAACATGAATAAAAAGCAAAAACGCTGCCGATTGACAGGAGTAAGTATAAAAAATATCGCATAGTCTTTTGTTGTCTAAACAATTAAAATATGTCCGCGAATACAGTTACGATATTCGCGGACATAATACTTATATAACGAGTCTATTTTTTTTGTTTATAGACCTTGAATGTTACAACCTCTTTGGTATGACGGCCCAAAAACATTTTTTCTATTTGCTTGTCGGTAGATACCGGAACATAATAGTCAGCATCTGGGTATTTATCAATTAATTTATAAGTGGCTTTCTGAATTGGAAGCGACAATCTGATTCCACGGTCTCCTGCAAAATGAACACGACGTGTAACTCGCCTATTATATGTCTCACCATTTATTGTTTCATATACATTTATCGAATTGAAGTAAGTTCGATATTGAACTTCAACTTTTACTTCTCCTAAGAGCTCAAAATCATTCATAGTCAAATCGAGTTTAACTATTTCAGGAGTAAGGTTTGCAGTTCGTACGGTGTTAGAACTATATTGTCCAAGGCTACATGCGTTCATTAATCCAATGAGTAGCAAGCATATTATACAATTTAAAACTTTTCTCATCTCTTTTATTTATTAAAATAATAACTGAATGTAATACGAACATCTGTTCCAAAACTAGAGTCACCAAGTGACAGTTTAGAATAACTTGTTCCCTTGGCATTATTATCTTCAGTATAGTAAGTTTGTGATTTTCCACTTGTTGTTGCAACATTCTTATATTGTTTTCCACCACGAGCTATACCACTTAAACCATATTCAAGACCAACAGAAATTGGCAGGTCTGCTATAAAAGCTTGTAAACCTATATACGCCCCTAGTCCTATTACGGGTGAGAACTTTGAAGTTACGATGCCGGAAGTTCCTAAAGTTCGTTCTTTATGATAAGTATCCCAACCAAGTGGAATATAAGCTCCTGTATAAACATCTAATAAGTTCTTTGGCGAAAAATGGTAAGCTCCACCAACAGAGATCCTGTTAAAGGAGTTTTTTTCTGTGTTCACATAGTCAACAGGAGTTGTTGCACTTGTTTTTCCATTTGAAGAACTACTTTTCCCACTAAACTGAAGTCCTAAACGCCATTCTACATTATCGGTACTATAATATTTAATATTAATCAATGGCAAGCCTCTCCAAGTAAACTGATCACTATTTGCCATATCACTTATATCCTGAATTGATGGACCGATAAACAAACCATAACTACCAGCCAGTGGACGTGAACCTGTTTTAAACACTGCTGTAGTGTTTTCACGTGTACTCAATTGAGCATAACTCATACTGCAAAAACAAGCAGCAACAAATAAAATTCCAAATTTAAACTTCATAATATAATTAATTATTTTTGCCTACTCGTAAAGCTTTTCGGCATCTGCTCTATTTCTCTTTTATGAGTTTTTAGGATACTCCTGACTATTCTTCACTAAGTGTAACTATGAAGTACATTTGCGAAAAGTTTTCTATTTTTGGTTTATAAATCGCCTTTTGGTTTATAATATCTTCTCCCATACCTGCCTGTGACACCAATTTTGTCAGTAACTATAACGTTGTACCGGACCTTTTCCATTACACACAACACAAACAGGATGGCCTCCATGAGAAGCTCAGATTTTCGGGATATTCCATATTTTATTCCAATAAAAAAAATCCTGACAGATAAAAAACCTGTCAGGATTAGAAACGTAAACAGAATCAACTTACATTTGTGTCAGTCGTTTTACTCTCTTGCTCTTTTTTTTTATGCTCTGCCCGCGTATCACTGGCTTTCACGGTGCTGAGTGATGTCGTTACAAGTTCGTTTAGCGAGGCAATGAGCGCAGTAAGATCTGCGGATGGAGCTGCTATTTCTTGTAAACTTATTATTTGAAACAAGGCCTTCAAAGCAGCTACTATTTCCGGACGAGCTTCGGCTACAGTGGGTTCATTGATAGCTGAAGCAGATTCAATAACCTTTTGGACTGCGGACTCAAATTCGCTTTGCGACACTGTCAATTCATCTAACAGTTCGTCTCCTCCTATCAGGGTAAGTTCGGTTGCATATTTTGTCTTTATTTCTGAAATAATATTAGTAATAGCAGCCGTTTTAGCTTTTAACCCCAAAGATTGAACAGTCCATGCGTGTTTTCGGATAACTGCAACAATGGCTTCTGCTGCTGCAGATACTCCTGCTTTGCGACGGGTAGTACCCGATTCGCTAAAATTGCGAAAAGCCAAAAAGGCATCAACTCTTATTTTATCCTTTTCTGATTGATTTTTAATAAAAGGTTTTTTTGATTCACGTTCGAGTGCACTCTGAAAATTATCATTCTTTGTCTTTGCATTCAAAAGGAATGGTACCACAACCGGAATTTGAGCTTTCTTTGCCTCAATCAATGTAATTGAATTTTTACTGAAAGTAAACAGCTCTTTACTTGGGAACAAAGAAAAATTTAAATTTATAATCATACTGTCTAAATTTAAGTGATAATAATATTGATTGTTATTCTGGAAAATTCACACTGTAATAAAGTCTCCGTAGGTTATTCATTTTTTGTTTTTCGATCGTCTCAGAAATTTGAGACTCCCGATTTTTCGTTTTTCAATAGCATCACATTAGTGACACACTATTTTTTCGTTTTTCAGTGACATCAAAAATCTTAGACACTTATTTATTCATTTTTCATCGTCATCACATTTGTGATACACTCATTTTTCCGTTTTTCAGTGGCATCAAAAATCTTAGACACTTATTTATTCATTTTCATCGTCATCACATTTGTGATAGTTTCATTTTACAAACAAACATAAGTATCCTGAATTTCGCAGACTTATATTTGTGCCAAACTAAGACATCAAAATTTTGGCATGCTTATTATTTATTCATTATCCATGTCCGTCTTTTCGGAAAGGGTCTCTTTTTGAATAAAATTTGAGCTATTGATTCAGAACTTAAAAATCTATTCTTATTCAGAAACTAATATTGATTTACAGTTCAAAATTACAGTCCTAAATTTAAACGAACAAATGTCTTTATTTTCAAAAATACAATTTTAGTCAAAAGACAAGGATAAGTTGCAAAAATCGGGGATAAGTGGTTGAAATTACTGACTATGTTTTTCAGAGGAAGGACGAAAAAACTCTAAAATCCAGAAAAAGTTGTTAGACCTCTTCTGGATTATATAAAAAAAGTTGCCCATAATCATGAACAACTTGCAATAAGGAATAAAAGCAACTACGAACAACGCTAGGTGTGAAAATCAAATCAGCTCAAACCGATCGTATAAACCCTTCATATAAGTTCTGGATATTTCCAATGATTTATGGTTGAATGGAGGCAGTAAATAGCAGCTTTTATCTTCTATGGCAGAAAGATAGTCGATATTAATAATCTGATGTTGATTAATCTGAATAAACGAATCTGAATAATTCAAAACATCACTGGCAATGGTTGTCCTTTTCAATTGCAAAGGTCTATGATCAGTCAAAACAGCTTCCCATTGCTTCTTATCTTTTTGGTATTGAAAATATCCTATTTGCTTCAAACCCAGTTTTTGATAACCGATAGGAGTAGCAACCATAAACGATTCGTTGATGGGCAAGAGTTGAGCTAATGTTTCATGAAAATAATTATGCACCTGCGCTTGCGTAGCCGATTTAAAGAAACGATCCATCACTCCCTGGAAATCGCTCTGTTCATAAGGCTTCAATAAGAAATCGAATGCCGAAGCCCGCAAAGCATCCAACAGGTATTTTTCGTAGCCCGTATAAAAAACTACTTGTATAGGCCATGTAATTCGCTCACGCAAGTCGGACAAGAGTTCCAATCCCGTTTGTTCGGGCATTTCCACGTCCAAAAATAACAAATCGGGTTGTTGTTCCAAAATCAGTTTCTTTCCGGCATCAGGAGTTTGAGCAGTTCCCACAATCAACAACTCAGGGAATTCATCAACAGAATGCCGAATATTCCTGATACAAATATTTTCATCATCGATAATGCCTACTGTATATTTGTCATTTTTCATATAATCAGCTTTCCTTATATTTCAAAATTATAGTCATCCGGTACTGTTATTTCCACTCTTGTTCCACTCGCAGCCTCATCTTTAACATTCTCTATATCTAAACTAATCTTTTCGCTATTCTTTGAGTTCAACACATCAATGGTTTGATACAAAACTTTTAGTCCTGTACCGGTTCCATTAGTATAAAGTTGCTTTTCGGGATGGTATCCTGCACCATTATCCTGAATCGTAATTTGCGCACCAACTGCATGTTTCACGATTGAAATACTCAACAATTTCTCCCCCTCTTTAGCACGCAAAGCATGTTTCATCGCGTTTTCTATCGGAATTTGCATAATCATTGCCGGAATTTTCAAGAGTCGGGAATCGATGCTTTCATCAACATTCCACTGAACGCGAAAATCGTCATCCAAACTTCGCTGTTCCATTTGTAGGTAATTCTTTACAAAGTCCAATTCTTCCTCAAGCGAAACGCATGTTTTTTCCGTAATCTCCAAACTTCGTCGAAGGAATGTAACCAAACATATCATTTCCTGATATTTATGGTTATCTGCTTCCGAACTAATCTCACGATTAAGTACATTAAATATAAAGTGAGGCGATATCCGATTGCGGATGTTTTGCAGTCGAAGCATCGAAATGCGCGACAATTGTTTTTGCTGGGTAATTTCACGTTGTTTGTACCTATACAACCAATACAAACCCGCAACAATCAGGACTAAAACGAACATTAATGTCAAACCAATAACAACAAACCGATGTCGTTTGACTTCGGCTAACTTTTGAGCAGAAATGGCTGCATTTAGTTTCACCAAACTGGCAATTTGCTGTTGTTTCTTTTCACTATTCCATCGGGCTTCGGCAAAAGTCAATGCTTCAGTCTTCGATGTATTGAAAATACTATCATTCGTTCGTTTATTAATCTCTAAGAATTGATAAGCTCTGGGGTAGTCGTTGAGGTTTTTATATATGTCAGATAAATCATTGCTAACCTCTGAAATAGAGTATGGTATCTTTTGTGTTTCAGCAATTTTCCACGCAGTCAATCCATAATCAAGCGCAATTTTCAGATTACGTTTCTTCTCTGTACCTGTTGCTGGTTTGCGTGTATACAATTCAGCCAATTGAGAATAAACCGTTGCCAGACTTTCCTGATCATTCATAGTCTTTTTCTGCGTAAGTGCTTGCTGATAATATGACTCAGCGCGGGTATAATTTTTTTGTTTAAAATAAAATTCACCCAACGTCCTTATATCCTCTGAAACTCCGAATTTATCATCAATCTGTTGAGCCAATTTTATCGCTTTATTACAATAGGCTATAGCCTTGTCTAACTGTTTTCGTTCTCCATAAACAATAGATACATTTGCATAATCTTTAGCCTGCTCCTTGACCAATTGCAGAGCATTATCAATTTTTAAGGCCTTATCATAATAAAATGATGACTTACTATAGTTCTTTTGCGTAAAATACAACTCGCCCAACGAGCGGTATCCATAGGCTGCACTTGCTTTTTCACCTATCGCTTCTTTAATCTTCAACGAGCTAATAAAGGCATTGCTTGCTTGTACATAGTCACCAATAAGCATATACACCTCACCAATATTGTGGTATCCTTTAGCTACTCCTATTTTGTTATCAAGCTTTTTAGCCAACTCTACCGATTTTTGATACCAATCAATAGCATCATCATATTTTTCAAGCATATAATATACGCTACCCAGATTTTGATAACATAGCATCAAATCCTGTTGCTGATTGTTTTTCTTATAATATTCAATAACTGTAACATAACATTGCCGGGCGCGTTTATAATCCATCTGATCCATGTACACAACTCCCAGATTAATATACGCATCAGAAATCAATCCCTGATTTTTTGATTTCTTAGCAAACTCTAATGCTTTATTGAAGTAGTCAACAGCCACTTTTGTATTTCCTTGTTGGTAACTAATAATGGCTATGTTAGATAATATTTTTATCTGAACGGGTGGATTATTTACTTTTGCTTCAACATCCTGCGCTTGTTTATATAATTTCAACGCTTCTTCGAACCGGCTTTGATGATAACAGCTCACCCCCTCTTGCATCAACACCTGCGCTTTAATATCCAGATCTGTTTTACCTGCAATCTTTAGAGCTTTGAGGCGTAACTCTTTTGCTTTATCATATTTACCTTGCGGAATATACACGCACGACAAATCGACGTATGCAGAAGCCAACAAATGTCGAACTCTATTATCGGAAGGAAGTGATTCGAGCTTTTTAATCGCTTTAGTGTACCATAGAATAGCCAAATCCGGTTTGTTTTGAGCATACGCTTTTGCTGAATCACTATATAGCTTTGCTGAAATAGTGTCATTGTACAACTTCGAAGCGGAAGTAGAATGATGATGAAATGTAATCCTATAAACTAAGAATCCTATTAAAATAACAGATAAAAGTACAATCACTATTTTTTTCATCCTGTCAGAGTCATTAATTGATAATGACCACAAAATTAATAATAAAGTTTAACTTTCATACATTCAAACTATGTTTTATTTATACAAATACCATTATTTTTGTTATTTCAATATGAAGTCACATAAAAGATGAATAATTATTTACAAAGTAAGCATCCCAAATTGTAACAAAAAAGGCTGCGAAAATTCGCAGCCCTTCCGAATGTAAGATAGCCATTTATTAGTTTTGCCCAAATGAACCGCCCACAATATCGAGCAATTCATTGGTAATAGCTTGCTGACGGGATTTATTATATTGCAGAGACAATTCCTGCAACAAGTCAGTGGCATTATCGGTTGCCATTTGCATGGCTATAGTCCGGGCTGCATGTTCCGAAGCATTAGAGTCAAGTAAAGCTGTATATATTTTCAGACGAAGCACTTTAGGAATCAATTCGCCAATAATTGTTTCACGGTCGGGTTCCACAATATAATCAAGCGCAACCTTTCCTTTTTCATCCGGTTTGAGCTGGATAGGCAACAAGGTTTCTTCAGTCAATACCTGCGAACTTTTGCTTACAAAATGATGATATATCAATTCTACTTTATCAATATTTTTATCCTGAAACATCTGAATTAAATCATCGGCTAAACTCAAGATGCCGGAATAACTGGGTTTATCAGCAATATCATCGAAATTAGCATCGGGTTCAAAGCCCAGTTTACGGCTAACCTTGGCTACTTTTTTCCCCACTGGAAAAATCAATATATGCTCGCGTCCCAGACCTTGGTACTTTTCTACAGCATGTGCCAACAATTTTGCCACATTAGAATTATACCCACCGCACAAACTCGAGTTTGAAGAAAAGACAACAATGGCAACACGCTTTACTTCCCTTATTTCAGAAAAAGCAGAAGCATTGTCTTCTTCAGCACTTAAAAAATTATTCAATAAACTAGTCAATCGTTGCTCATACGGGAAGAAATTCTCGATGGTCTTTTGCGCTTTACGCAGCTTAGCCGAAGACACCATCTTCATTGCCGATGTAATCTTCTGAGTCGACTGGACTGACTGAATACGCGATTTTATTTCCTTTAATGAAGCCATATTTTTAATGCACAATTAAGAATGCATAATCCACAATTAAATACAAAGCATTTAAGTCCTCCTTAGAAAACTCAAAAAACAACTACTAAGTAAGCAATAATATTTAATGATCTGTTTTTTGAAAGCAAAATCCAGATAAATAGTTTTGTAACTATTTACTTGTAACTACTATTTACTTACTGAAATTCTTTTTGCTACTTCTGCGGCAACCTTTTCAATAATAGAAGTCACCTCGTCGTTGATAATTCCTTTTTTCAAAACATCAAACACATCGGCCTGATGAGATAATTCCAGCACCATCAAAAATTCCTTTTGAAATTCCTGAACCTTGGTCAAAGGTACATTAGCAAGCAAACCGTGTGTTCCACAATACAGAACTGCCACTTGTTTTTCAACCGACAATGTTTCGTGTAAGGGTTGAACAAGCAAACGGGTATTTTTTTGCCCTTTATCAATGGTCATGGCAGTTACGGGATCCATATCGCCACCGAACTTGGTAAATGCTTCGAGTTCCCGGAATTGTGCCTGATCCATTTTCAATGTACCGGCTACTTTTTTCATAGCCTTGATCTGAGCATTACCACCTACACGTGAAACCGAGATACCTACGTTAATAGCCGGACGGTTACCCTGATTGAATAAGTCAGTATCAAGAAAAATCTGACCATCGGTAATTGAAATCACATTAGTTGGGATATAAGCAGATACGTCACCGGCTTGAGTTTCAATAATAGGTAAAGCAGTTAACGAACCACCACCTTTCACTCTTCCCTTCAAACTTTCGGGTAAATCATTCATCTGTTCAGCCACTTCTTGTTGTGAAATCACACGGGCGGCACGTTCGAGCAAACGAGAGTGTAAGTAAAATATATCTCCAGGATAAGCCTCACGACCAGAAGGACGACGTAAAATCAACGAAACTTCACGATAAGCCACAGCCTGTTTCGATAAATCATCATAAACAACCAAGGCATGACGACCGGTATCGCGGAAAAATTCACCGATAGATGCGCCGGCAAATGGGGCATAATATTGTAAGGCAGCTGGATCTGAAGCCGTGGCAGATACAATTACTGTATATTCCATAGCACCGTGTTCCTCCAGAGTATTTAAAATAGAAGCAACGGTAGAACCTTTCTGGCCAATAGCTACATAAATACAATACACAGGATCACCTGCGTCAAAGTTAGCTTTTTGGTTGATAATTGCATCAATTGCAACGCTCGTTTTACCTGTCTGCCGGTCACCGATGATCAACTCACGTTGCCCGCGTCCGATTGGGATCATAGCATCTACGGCTTTCAGACCTGTTTGGAGAGGCTGATTCACCGGTTGTCTGTAAATTACGCCGGGAGCTTTACGTTCGAGAGGCATTTCGATCATTTCACCAGATACTTTTCCTTTTCCATCAAGAGGCTCACCAAGCGGATTAATAACACGTCCAAGCATTCCTTCACCAACATTGATAGAAGCAACACGTTTAGTTCGTTTTACAGTATACCCCTCTTTTATCTGGCTGGTAGGTCCAAGCAATACAGCTCCAACATTATCTTCCTCCAAATTCATCACGATGGCTTTGATTCCGTTCTCAAATTCCAACAATTCATTGGCTTCAGCATTGCGCAATCCATATATACGAACCACACCATCGCTAACTTGCAGCACAGTGCCGACTTCGTCAAACTGAACACTGGTGTCAATTCCTTCGAGTTGCATCCGAAGTATTTCAGATACTTCGCTCACCTTAATATTATCAGACATCTCTTATTTAATTAATAATTTATAATTAATAATTCACAATTTATTATTCTATAAAAGCATTACTCAAGATTTATCATTTAAAATCTATAGTCTTGATAAGTGCAATTATTAATTGTTCAATTCTAATTATTAATTGTTTACACGACTTTTTTATTTCTCTCAATATAATCTTTCTTAATCCTGCGCAGTTGACCTGAAATACTGGCATCCCAACGTACAAAATCCACTTCGAACATAAACCCTCCCAAAATATCAGGATCAATTATTTTCTCCATCTCTATACTTCCTCCGGTGGTATTTTCAACCATGGCTATCAATCGTTTTTCAACAGCATCATCAACCGGTGAAGCTGTAGTCAGCTTTCCGTAATGAATATTCTTCTGTTCTCTAAACAGATCAATGTATTTCAACGCAATAGAAAGCAAATGAAATTCACGATTATTCTCCAACAACAAATCCACAAATTTTTCGAATGGCTGACTAACATTGCCTCCAGCCGAAAGAATAATTATTTTTCGCTTCTCGGCTTTTGCCAACACGGGATTATCAAGTACCGTTCTCAGTTCATTGAATTGAAAATAGCTCTGAGAAACAGCTCTTATCTCGTTATAAACACGATCCTGATCACCGCTTACATTGGCAAAATCCAATAAAGCAGTAGCATAACGAACCGGTATGAGTCCTGTATTCATGAAGGATTATGATTTAGAAATATTGATTTCGTCGAGCAAGCGGTTAATCATATCCATTTGCTCATCTTTCTTTTCCAATTGTCCACGAAGAACTTTTTCTGCAATATCAACAGATAACTCGGCCACCTGGCGACGAATATCACGAATTGCATCTTCTTTTTCAATCAGAATTTGTTTTCTGGCTTCTTCTATCAACTTTACAGCTTCGAGACCGGCCTTTTCTTTGGCATCTTTAATCAACAAATCACGGGTCTGAGCTGCATCGTTCATGATTTTAACCTGCTCCCGACGTGCATCTTCCACAATAACTTCACCTTGAGCCTTTACAATGGCCATTTGTTCATAGGCTTGTTTAGCTACAAGTAATGACTCATCGATGTACGTTTTACGACTTTCCACCATCTTAATAATAACTGGAAAACCATATTTTACAAGAATAAAAGCAACTATTCCGAATGAAAGAAGCATCCAGAATAACAAACCGGAATCAGGCAACAATAACGACATAATTCATAAATTTACAATTGGCAATCAATAATTGTCAATCAATTTTACATCAACAGACTTTTAGATCTTTTACTTTGAACTAAAATTAAAGAATAAATCCGCAAACTACAACGGCGAATAAAGCAACACCTTCAACAAGAGCAGCTGCAATAATCATATTCATACGAATATCACCAGCTATCTCGGGCTGACGGGCAATTCCGTCCATGGCAGAACCACCAATTTGTCCAATTCCAATACCAGCTCCAATGGCTGCAAGACCTGCACCAATACCAGCACCTAATTTCCCCAAACCTGCAGCACCGGCGGCTGCTTGTAATAAAACTGTCAGTAACATAATTTTAATATTTATGTTCTTAAACCCGCGGAGGAGATTAAAAACTTAGTTTATAATGATTTAATTTTATAATAATAACTTCTGAACCCTTTTTACTAAAGTTAATCAGAAGTTCTATTTTATTCTTTTACTTTTTCGGGAGCATGATGCGGCTCAATCCTTGCCAACCCGATAAACACAGCCGATAACATCGTAAAGATGTAAGCCTGAATATATGCGACCAATAGTTCAACAATATTGATAAACAAAGTCATAATTACCGAAACAACCGTCATACTGGTATTCATCGCCTGCCCCATGCTCACTGTAACAAAAATCAAACAAGTTAACCCTAACACAATAGAGTGTCCGGCTATCATATTGGCAAAAAGACGAATCATCAATGCAAATGGCTTCGTAAACACACCTACAATTTCAATAACTGGCATGATCGGAACAGGAGCCTTTAACCAAAGTGGAACTTCGGGCCAAAATATATCTTTCCAATATTCTTTAGATCCAGAGAGATTGACAATTATAAAGGTTATAATTGCCAGTACAAACGTAATGGCTATGTTACCCGTAACATTTGCACCTCCGGGAAAAATGGGTATTAAACCCATTAGATTATTGATAAAAACAAAGAAAAAAACCGTCAAAAGGTAAGGAGCATATCGCTTATAATCTTTCCCAATCCCAGGTTTAATAACCTCGTCGTTTATGTTCATAATAAACAACTCCATAAATCCAACAAACCCTTTTTTGGATTCAAAGCTATCTTTCTTATAAGAACGGGCAACTGCCATTATAATAATTATCAGTAATACACTATTAAACAGTAATGCAAATACGACCTTAGTTATGGAAATGTCGAAGGGCCTAATTTCGTTTCCTGCAGCATCTTTTTCTACTATTTTACCTTTATATTTTCCATCAGCAGCTATAGACAATCCTTCGTATTCCGGCTTTTCATGGAAAACAGAAGATAAAAACACATGCCATCCGGTAGTATGGCTATATACAATAACAGGAAGTGGAACTGATATTTCGGTGTCACCCCATTTAGTTACATGCCATGTATACGAATCGCCCACATGTTCAAGAATAAATGACTTGACATCAAAAGATTCTTTTTCCGAGGCTGCAGCAGGAGCCGGAACATTGGCCGAAACAGGTGAAGCCAACAGAAATAGGGAAATGACAATAAAACTGATTATTTTATGGAAGCTACTCATTTACTTTATTCTTTTTAATTTCATTTTCTGTTAAGTAGAAATAATAGGTTTCTAAAGTGAGATATAACAAATAAAATGAAATAAATACAATACCAAATTCACGCAATTGAACCTTTACGGCAAAGAAATAAATACCGGCAAAGATCAAGCTCGCAAGCACTTTTGAAAAACGTAATAACATATATAAATTCACCGACTTACGTGGATTCAATCTCTTTACATTATCCAAAACAGAAATAAAAATAATACCAATAATCAAAAAGAAAGCCGGAATATACGGATACCACGCAAAATAATAAACAGGAAAAACCGCCTGCATCAACCACCAACCACCCCAGCCACTCAAGAGTAACGCTATCGTGTGCAAAATGAATAAATGTTGTTTAAGCTTTTTCATTCACTAGTTCCAGACAAACAGTAACAACATTATTACTTATCTCAGCAAAACCGCCATCTACACTTAACTCCGTTTCTTTTTGATCAGCTATAAAACTGATTTTACCCTTTACCAAGGAGGAAATAAGTGGAGCATGATTTTCCCATACCGTAAACAATCCTCTTGTTCCGGGTAACGACACAGAAGTCACCTGACCTGAAAAGAATATTTGTTCTGGAGTGATTATTTCAAGCTTCATGTGCTTATTTTTTCGATTGTTCAATTAATTTCTGACCTTTAGCAATGGCTTCGTCAATAGTTCCAACACTTAAAAATGCCATTTCAGGAAGGTAATCCAACTCGCCATCCAAAATCATCTTAAACCCACGAATAGTCTCTTCAATTGAAACCATTACTCCGGGTTGTCCGGTAAATTGTGCAGCCATATAAAACGGTTGCGACAAGAAACGTTGTACTTTACGAGCACGGGTTACGACCAAACGGTCTTCTTCCGACAATTCTTCCATGCCAAGAATGGAAATAATATCCTGTAGCTCTTTATTTCTTTGTAAAATTTGCTTTACTCGTTGAGCTGTATTATAATGGTCTTCACCAACAACTAACGGATCAAGAATTCGGGATGTAGATTCCAACGGATCAACAGCTGGAAAAATTCCAAGTTCAGATATTTTGCGGCTTAGCACCGTAGTGGCATCTAAGTGCGAAAATGTTGTAGCCGGGGCTGGATCAGTCAAATCATCAGCAGGCACATATACTGCCTGAACAGAAGTGATAGAACCATTTTTCGTTGAAGTAATACGTTCCTGCATGGCTCCCATCTCACTAGCTAACGTAGGTTGGTAACCCACTGCAGAAGGCATACGCCCAAGCAATGCAGAAACTTCAGAACCAGCTTGCGTGAAACGGAAAATATTGTCTATAAAAAACAAGATATCCCGTCCGGCACCTTCGCCATCACCATCTCGAAAAGATTCAGCTACTGTCAAACCTGAAAGAGCCACAGAAGAACGTGCTCCTGGAGGTTCATTCATTTGCCCGAACACCAAGGTAACTTGCGATTTTTCTACTTCTGAATAATCAATCTTGGATAAATCCCAATTGCCTTCCTCCATGCTTTTCTTAAACTCATCACCATAACGAATAACATTCGATTCAATCATTTCACGAAGTAAATCGTTACCCTCACGAGTACGCTCACCGACACCAGCAAACACAGAAAAGCCATTATGTCCTTTGGCAATATTATTAATTAGCTCTTGAATCAAAACTGTTTTACCGACGCCAGCACCTCCAAAAAGACCAATCTTACCCCCCTTTGAATATGGTTCAAGTAAATCAATCACCTTAATACCAGTCGAAAGGATTTCCTGACTAGTAGTCAAATCTTCAAACTTCGGCGGTTCGCGATGGATAGGATAAGCACCTTTTTTATTCAACAATTTCATACCATCAATGGAATCACCGATTACGTTCATCAAGCGTCCTTTCACCTGATTGCCAACCGGCATAGAAATAGCGGCACCTAATGCCATAGCTTTCAAGCCACGACGAAGTCCGTCAGTTGTATCCATGGCCACTGTACGGACCGTATTTTCACCAATGTGTTGTTGAATTTCAACAATCAGTTCTTTCCCATTTCCACAGTCGATGCTCAACGCATCGTGAATGGCAGGTAATTTCACTTCATCTTTTCCCTTCAAATCAAAGAAAACATCGACCACTGGGCCAATAATTTGTGAAATATGTCCAATTAACTCTGACATAGATTTATAGCGTTTTGGTAATTGATTACTTTTATTAGTTTCTAAATTTTACGCCGCAAATGTACACATATAATTCCCGTTTTTACGTGATTTCATGTATAAAAAACTTTAAAATTCGGTTGATAAAAAATAGTTTCAAATAAAACTATTTTTTATATTCAAAATATGTTGTTTTATATTTTACAGAACAACAGCATATTACAATAATTAAAAAACAGATTGCATAATCAACATTCTCGAACGCAATCTGTTTACATTGTTATCTAATCTAATTTTAACACTTCTAAAAACGCCTTCTGAGGAACTTCAACATTACCTATCTGTTTCATTCGCTTCTTCCCTTTTTTTTGCTTCTCTAGTAATTTACGCTTACGACTAATATCGCCGCCATAACACTTTGCAGTTACATCTTTACGAACAGCTTTAATTGTTTCTCGCGAAATAATCTTAGCTCCGATAGCTGCTTGCACCGCAATGTCAAATTGTTGACGAGGAATGAGCTCTTTTAGCTTCTCACACATCCTTTTTCCTAACGGAACCGCATTATCAACATGGATTAAACATGAAAGGGCATCCACAGGCTCACCGTTCAATAAAATATCTAACCGAATTAATTTAGATGGACGAAATCCATTCATATGATAATCAAATGATGCATACCCCTTTGAAATACTTTTCAACCGATCATAAAAATCGAATACAATTTCACCAAGCGGTAAATCATACAGTAGCTCCATTCGATTTCCTGAAATATAATTTTGTTTCACCAATTCCCCACGCTTGCCAAGGCAAAGCGTCATTATTTGCCCGATGTAGTCGGTTCGAGTGATTATAGACGCACGAATATAAGGCTCTTCAATTCTGTCAATGGACATAATATCAGGTAGTCCAGACGGATTATGAACTTCGATCAGATCACCTTTATTGGTATAAACTTTATACGAAACATTCGGAACAGTAGTAATCACATTCATATCAAACTCACGATCAAGGCGTTCCTGAATAATTTCCATATGCAACATGCCAAGGAAACCACAGCGGAAGCCAAAACCTAGCGCCACAGACGACTCAGCCTCAAAAGTCAAAGAAGCATCATTCAGCTGCAACTTTTCAATAGAAGAACGCAAATCTTCAAAATCTTCGGTTTCGATAGGATAAACTCCGGCAAAAACCATAGGCTTTACTTCCTGAAAACCTTCAATAGATTTTGAACAAGGGCGTTTTACATGCGTAATAGTATCGCCTACTTTTACTTCTTTCGATGTTTTTATTCCGGAAATAATATATCCCACATTTCCAGCACTCAAGCTTTTGGTCGGAGACATCTCGAGCTTCAGAATTCCGAGTTCCTCGGCCGAATATTCTTTCTCTGTATTTACAAACTTTACTAGATCACCTTTATTAATAGTACCGTTTACTATTTTAAAGTAAGCAATAATTCCCCGAAACGAATTAAAAACAGAATCAAAAATCAGACACTGCAACGGAGCGTCAGGATCACCTTTTGGAGCAGGAATACGATGTACAATAGCTTCAAGAATTTCGGCAACTCCCATGCCGGTTTTACCACTTGCACGAATAATTTCATCTGATTTACAGCCCAACAATTCTACAATTTGATCCTCAACTTCTTCGGGCATAGCATTATCCATATCCATTTTATTCATAATCGGGATAATCTCCAGATCATGTTCAATAGCCATATAAAGATTTGAAATTGTCTGAGCTTGAATACCTTGAGTTGCATCAACAATTAGCAAAGCTCCTTCACAAGCAGCAATAGAGCGCGACACTTCGTAAGAAAAGTCAACATGCCCCGGAGTATCAATCAAGTTAAACACATATTCTTCTCCATCGAGTTTATAACCCATCTGGATAGCGTGACTCTTAATAGTTATGCCCCGCTCACGCTCCAAATCCATATTGTCAAGTACCTGCGCTTGCATTTCTTTACCAGCAACAGTGTTAGTGTATTCTAACAATCTATCGGCCAAAGTACTTTTTCCGTGATCGATGTGAGCAATAATACAGAAATTGCGGATATTATTCATTCGTAATTTACTTCTTTTTTTAGTTAGGATGGCAAAAATACGCAAAAAACATGAATAATGAATTGAGCTTTCGCAGCAATAGCCATTAATTATATCTATTTTTCTTCTAAATTTTCAATTCAATCATTCAATACTCTCACCAATTCCTAATAATGAAAATACATGCTAAAACATAATACTAAATTTTACAGCCCAAAGTTATTTTCTGATTCTTCAAAAAGTATCTTACAAAATTGAGACTACCAAATTAAATCCAGACCACAATTAATACCATTACTTCATTTTGTAGTTTCACGATTACATCTTTTCTCTTCATTTTTTATTTACAAACAAAAAACTAAATATAAACATTTTAGAGTCCCATAGATCTATCTCAAGCCAACTTTTTTCGGCAAAATTCACAAAGTCCCTTGCAGAATCAAAAAAACGCCGTATATTTGCACCCGCTAAGCGAAAATGGTACCATAGCTCAGTTGGTAGAGCAAAGGACTGAAAATCCTTGTGTCCCCGGTTCGATTCCTGGTGGTACCACACAAAAACACTTAAACTAAACAGTTTAGGTGTTTTTCATTTCAAACCTATATTAATTCATAATTGGATCACATCGGGTCAATGTAAATATCTATCCTCCCAAAACGACATCAATTTATCTAAACAAAACGAGACAGTAAAATTCTCACTCTGCAAAAAAGTTTAAAATAGCATCCTTATATTTGATATTCGGAGGTTCTGTATTTTAGCCCTGCCAAGTGCAAATTCAGACAAAAAAAAACAAAAGGAACTCAAAACATCAAACAAAATCGAATAAAAAATAGATTCTCAATGCAATAGTTGATATTGTCAATTATTTATTTTACCTTTGCAGCCATAATCAAATCAATAAAATGGAAGAACGGAATTTGCCATTAGGAATGGAGGTAGGAAAAATGCTACGCGAAATGTTTCGGGTACTAAAAAAACGCACATGCGAACAAGCACAGATCAAGCTCACTATTGAAGAGTTTGGACTGCTTCATGCCATAAGTAGAAAAGAAGATGACGTCATACAAAAAGATATGGCTTACATCTTAGGAAAAGACAAATCAGCCATATTGAGGCTAATAGATTCCTTGGAAAAAAAAGATATGGTAAGAAGGGTTGTCGACGTTAACGACAGGCGAAAGAACTATCTTATGGTGACAAAAAATGGAGAAAAAGCCTTAAAAGAATATGTGGAAATAAGTGCTAAATTAATGACAGAGCTTCAGGAAGACCTAACAGAATCAGAAATGAATACTTTTTACAAAGTAGTGAATAAAATCAGGAGCAATTCAGAAAAGATATAACTTAGATCAACAAATAATTGATATAATCAATAGTTGACAAACCAAAAGTATCTGAACTTATTGGAATAGTTAAATATGCATTCATAATGAAAGATATTCATAAAAAAAATACGAGTCTAAAAAAAAATATGTTCCTTTACAACTCATTAATAGAACTATTAAATACTCACTTGAAGTATTCAACAGAGAACTAAACCATTTTCAATTTATAAAGTCAAAATCAGGACACGAAACAATAAAAGACAACCTAATTAATTAGGAATTTTAAAATCAACAATATCAGAAAATGAAAAGAGAAATTAAAAAAGCAGAAGGAAAGCTTGGTATTTTACTACCAGGAATGGGTGCTGTTGCCACTACTTTAATAGCAGGGGTTTTAGCAAGTAGAAAAGGACTTTCAAAGCCCATCGGTTCATTAACTCAAATGGGGACTATCCGTCTGGGTAAGAGAACTGATAAAAAAAATCCTCTAATCAAGGACTTTGTATCATTGGCCAATTTAGATGACATTGTATTTGGCGGATGGGATTTATTTACCGACAATGCCTACGAAACAGCAAACAAAGCTGGCGTGCTAGAAAAATCGGATATTGAACCTCTGAAAGACGAATTAATCAACATTAAACCCATGCCAGCCGTTTACGACCATAAATATCTGGTAAATCTGACACCTACAAACATAAAAACTGGTGCTACGAAAATGGATTTAGCTCAACAACTCATGAACGATATAGAAACCTTCAAGAAGGTGAATAATTGTTCTCGTATCGTTGTGCTTTGGTGCGCTTCAACCGAAGTTTACTCTGCAAAAACAGCAGTTCATGAAACAGTTGAAAGTTTGGAAGAGGGTTTGAAGAATAATGATCCGAACATTTCACCAAGTATGATCTACGCCTATGCAGCAGTCAAATTGGGTTATCCATATATAAATGGTGCTCCAAATTTATCTTGTGATGTACCAGCAATGGTAGAACTATCACATCGTACTAACACCCCAATTATGGGTAAAGATTTTAAATCTGGTCAAACATTAATGAAAACTATCTTAGCCCCTGGTCTTCGTGCACGTTTAATTGGTCTTGATGGATGGTTCTCTACCAACATACTAGGAAACAGGGATGGTGAAGTATTAGATGATCCGGGCAGCTTTAGATCAAAAGAAGTATCTAAATCTGGTGTATTGCACGATATTCTTGAACCAGAACTATTTCCGGAATTATATGGCAACACATTCCACAAAATTAGAATTGAATATTACCCACCACGTGGTGACTTCAAAGAAAGTTGGGATTGTTTGGATATTTTCGGCTGGATGAACTATAAAATGCAAATCAAAATCAACTTTTCTTGTCGCGATTCAATTTTAGCAGCTCCTCTTGCACTTGACTTGGCTTTATTCATTGATATGGCAAAAAGAGCTGACATGCGTGGAGTACAAGAATGGTTATCATTCTATTGTAAATCGCCACAAACAGCGAAAGGACTTCCTGCTCAAAACGATGTTTTCAAACAATTAGAGAAATTGGAAAACACCTTAAGGTTCTTAAAAGGTGAAGATCTGATCACCCACTTAGGACTGGATTATTATGAGAATGAACTTTTTGCATAAACTGATTTGTACCGGAATGGGCTTGGGGTTAATACCCCTTGCTCCCGGCACATTTGGTGCTTTGGGTGGACTGGGGGTTGGTTACTTAATAAAACTATATCCAGCGCAACCCAACATCTGTTTGATCATACTCATTATTTTTTTTACATTACTGGGGGTTTACAGTTCAAATAAAATAATTCCGGAATGGGGTGAAGATCCATCTCGCATAGTTATTGATGAAGTAGTTGGAATGTGGATATCAATGCTTTTCATTCCAAATAACATTTTCATCATGTTGGCTGCATTCATATTATTTCGTGTATTTGACATATATAAACCGCTATTTATAAGAAAATTTGAATCATTTCCAAAAGGCTGGGGTATTATGTTGGATGATATAGCTGCAGGATGTGTAGCAAATATTGTATTACAAGTATTTATATTTTTGAAAATCCAATTGGCGTGATAAAAGTACTTGGCTATTCATCAAAGTTTATCAAAGCTCAACTGTCATCATTCGGATCTACTGTGGTTGATTTTTCAACCACTTACATATTAACATCACTCGTAGGTCTTTTATATGTTGTTTCTTCAGCTACAGGTGTCATTTTAGGCGGAATTGTAAACTTCCTTTTAGGAAGGTATTGGGTCTTTAATGCAGATAAGGAAAAAAAGTCGACGCAAATTTCCAAGTATATACTTGTATGGATCTCTAGCATGCTATTAAATATGGGAGGGATTATTTTTTTTACTGAAACCATTGGATTATATTATCTGATTTCAAAAGTTATAACTTCAGCTTTAGTAGGTTTCTTTTTCAACTATTATCTTCAAAAGACGTTTGTCTTTAAAACAAAAAAATAGTATCTAACCACAAAATGATGAGTGTTTAGTCATCATTTGAAAGACTGATTTAAAAATTAATGAGAATAAGAATAGCAATATTAGCCATTTTTTTTATTTTTACTCCTTACCTGACTTTTTCGCAAACGGAGAATTCCTCAACATTCAGAGGCATTGTACTTGACACACAGACCAACGAACCTATTCCTTTGGCATCAGTGACTGTATTGGATCATGGGCAAGTTACAAGAACTAATGAATCTGGTAGATTTTCCTTTTTCTTAAATTCAACAACTTCGAGAAAAACTCAAATAAAGGTTTCCTGCGTCGGCTATAAAACTGAAATAATAACATTCCCGAGCGACCACAAAGAGCTGGAAATAAAATTATCATCGCAATCTCAAAATCTCAAAGAGGTTACGGTAAAGAAACAGAAATACAAAAATAAGAATAATCCGGCTGTAGAATTAATTGAAAAAGTAATTGCTAACAAAAAGAAAAACAGGAGAGAAGCCATAAATTATTACGGGAATGAGAAGTATGAAAAGATTCAATTTGCGCTTAACGATATAACCCCAAAATTCAAGCAAAAAAGAGTATTTAAAAATTTGCAATTTATGTTTGAAAGTACAGACTCCACCGCTGTAAATGGCAAAGAAACCTTGCCTATTTACATGAAGGAAACTATATCTGATTACTACTACCGTAAGTCTCCAAAAGACGAAAAAGAGATTATAAAATCAAACAAAACTGTTCATTTCGAAGGACTTGATAACAAGGGAATTGAGGACAACATCAAATATATGTATCAAGATGTTGAGATCTATGATAACAATATTACTTTACTCACAAATCAATTTTTAAGTCCAATTGCAAATTCAGCCCCGACCTTTTACAGGTATTATATCATGGATACCATCCAATCCGGATCTGAAAAATACATCAAATTATTCTTTGGATCCAGAAATAAAGAAGACATGCTTTTTCAGGGCTTTTTATATATAACACTTGACGGTAGTTACGCAATAAAAGGAATAGAATTATCGGTAAACAAAAACATCAACCTCAATTTTGTAAAAGACGTAAAAATCGCTCAACAATTTGACAAAATAGAAGATAAGGGTTGGTTACTTTCCTACGACGAAACTGCCATCAATTTTGGAATCACCAAGAAAGGAAAAAGTATACTCGGGAAAAGGACAGTTTCTTACAAAAAATATCAATTCGAACCTCCTAAAAACGACTCCATATTCAAAGGAAAAAGTGTAGTGGTTCTTGATAGTGCAAACATCAGGAGCGAAGATTATTGGAAAACTCACAGACATCAAGAACTCTCAAAATCAGAAAGTGGGACTTACGCCATCATTGACAGCGTACAACATACACCTATATTCAAAAGGACTGTCGATTTTATAAATATAATTTTATTTGGATACAAAGATGCCGGACTTTTCGAAATTGGGCCTGTGAATACGTTTTATAGCTATAACCCAATTGAAGGTAATCGCGTTAGATTTGGAGGAAGAACTACTCCTAAATTCAGCAACAAGATAAGCTTTGATACCTATTTAGCGTATGGCTTTAAAGACGAAAAAATTAAGTATTATCTAAATGGGACATGGTCATTAACTCCTCATTCAGCGTACGAGTTTCCTGTGAAATCGCTTAGCATGAGCTATCAGAACGACACTAAAATACCGGGGCAGGATCAGGCATTTATACAAGAGGATTTTGTCTTATTATCAATAAAAAGAGGAGTTAATGATAAGTTATTTTACAATAAAACCTTCAAAATAGAGCATTTGAATGAATTTGAAAATCATTTTTCTTATACTCTAAACTATCAGTACAGCCTTGAACATCCTGAAGGAAATTTATATTATAATAAAACTGACTACTCCTTGCATACAAACGATGTAAACAACCTCAATATATCGGAATTATCTCTGAGATTAAGATATGCTCCAAATGAGAAATTTTACCAAGGAAAAGCTGTAAGAATTCCTGTCAAGAGCAAATATCCAGTCTTTGAAGTACAATTTACATCTGGAGCAAAACTTTGGGGTAACGATTATAATTATCAGAATCTCCGTTTTTCCACAAACAAACGATTTTATTTCTCAGTGTTAGGCTACTCTGATGTTGTTTTTGAAGCAGATCAAATATTTGGCAAAGTGCCCTATCCGCTCTTGAACATAGCTCGGGCTAACCAGACATATTCATATCAAATAATGTCGTACAACCTGATGAACTTTTTGGAATTCGTAAGCGACAGGTATGTTTCATTGAATGTTGATCATTGCTTTAATGGATTTTTCTTAAACAAAATACCATTGATTAATAAATTAGATTTAAGAGAAAGCGTAACTTGTAAAGTTTTATGGGGAGATCTTTCCAAAGGTAATGATCCGGCATATAACAACAGCTTATTCAAACTTCCGGTCGATGCAAATGGCAATCCGATAACATACTCTATGTCAAAAGTACCATATATTGAAGCAAGTATTGGTATTGGGAATATATTTAAGCTCTTCAGGGTAGATCTTGTAAAACGATTTACTTATCTTGATCATCCTGACATTGCCAAAATAGGTCTAAGGACACGATTTAAATTTGACTTCTAAAAAACACAGAAAAATGAAAGCAAAAGATTGGGCACAACAAATGATTTATAAAATCATCAATCCACTCATCAAAGCGTTAATTAAACTAAGAATAACACCAAACATTATAACAACCACAGGGGTAGTGCTAAACATAGCTGCTGTAGTTGTATTTATAATAGGAGGAGAAAAAGGTGTCACCGGCGACTTGTCTTATATCGGCTGGGGTAGCGGATTGATTCTTTTTGCCGGCTTATTTGATATGATCGATGGTAGACTGGCACGCGTTGGGAATATGTCTTCCCGTTTTGGAGCTTTATATGATTCAGTCTTGGACCGGTACAGTGAACTATTTATGTTTTTTGGTATCTGCTATTACTTAGTATCTCATCACTACTTCTTAAGCTCTATTTTTGCATTCGTTGCACTGATTGGATCCATGATGGTAAGTTACGTAAGAGCCAGAGCCGAAGGACTTAATATTGAATGTAAAGGAGGATTTATGCAACGACCGGAAAGAATCGTCACAATTGGACTTTCTGGGGTAATTTGCGGTATCGTATCAGCAATTACGGGAGGAAATCACAAACTTCATCTGAATGGATCGACTTTTGATATTATTGAAACAATTTCAATATTTACCATTCCAATTCTTATTGTTGCAATATTCTCGAACATGACAGCCATTCAAAGGCTAAATCATTGCCGCAAAGTCATGGAGATTGAAGACAAATCTTCAGCAAAATAATCAGTTTGTTTAACCCAAAATCCGAAGATTTCAGGCTTCAAATTTCAAAGACAAGAATGAACTTTTTTAAGTACACCGTTTTAGCAGGAATTTTAATGTTCTGCACCCTCTGCTTTGGGCAACAACCATCTTATCCTATTCCTTCCAAAACAGAAAAAATGCTATTTTATCTACAGCGATCGCACAATAAAAACACAATTATATACGATCTAAACACACTTCCTGATGGAAAAGTTGACATAAAAAATCCGATTCATGTGTACTGGATGCGATTTGAAGAAGGAGGACGTAAAGCCGAATTATCATTCATTCAACGGCGGGCATTTGGAGTAAAATGCAAGTTGGCAGACAAATCGGGGAATTCGTTTATTGTACAATTTAATAATTTCCATAAACGCGAGATGAGGTTGGCTAAAAATGCTTCTGGGTCTTACAATCTATTTATCAAAATAAATAATGAAACAGCAGAACTGGAATGCGTTTATATTAAAGCAGAAAACAATGCGCTTGGAATACCGATGTCATTCAAATACATGGATCTTTATGGAATCTCGGTTAAAACCAGACAAAAAATCTCTGAGAGACTAAATTTGTAGACATGATTAAACTCAACATTGCAGATTCTAAGAACACTAAACTAATGTCACTTTTGGTTTCGGGGTTCTATCTTATATTAATGTCGTTGGTCGTCGGGCTGAAAGTAGAAAACTGGATAATCGTTGCAGTATTTAACGCCTGTATTTGGCTATATGAAGCCAGTCGGAAATTTGTATTAGGATTTAGCATCTTCATTCTTTTCGCTATTATTTACGATTTAATGAAGGTCTATCCGAATTATAAAGTCAATCCTGTTGATATTGCAGGCATTTATAATTCAGAGAAGTCATTATTCGGATTTATCAGCCACGGCGTACTACTGACTCCTAATGAGTTTTTTGCTATTCATCACAATGCCGTTGCCGACTTTCTGTGCGGACTTTTTTACCTGTGCTGGATACCACTCCCATTGGCTTTCGGCCTTTGGCTATACTTCAACAACAAAAAACAGTTTTTGCATTTCTCACTTACATTTTTGTTTGTCAATCTTATCGGGTTTTGCATCTACTACATTCATCCGGCTGCTCCGCCCTGGTATGTTGCCCAATATGGTTTAGACTTTCATCAAGGTATTGGGGGTAATACTGCCGGACTCGGACGCTTTGATGCACTTGTTCATTTGAAGATATTCGGTTCACTTTATTCCAGAAATTCCAATGTTTTTGCAGCTATGCCGTCACTTCACTGTGCTTATCCGACCATAGTACTTTTTTATTCTTTCAAAAGCAAAGTAAAAAATATGAAATGGCTATTTGGTTTAATCATGGTCGGAATATGGTTTACGGCAATTTACTCCGGTCACCATTATATCTTAGATGCCATCATGGGAATCAGCTGTGCTATCATTGGAATTGCCATCTTTCAATATGGGCTATTGAAGATTTCTGTTTTTAAAACATTCTTATCAAAATACGAACAAGCCATATCCTAAAGATTGAAGCGATTGTATTGAAATTACTTTTTTCAATACAATCGCTTCAATTCTCATCCCTTGCCCTATAATGTCGATTCCCGTTTCTGATGCATTATCAGCTTCAGAAGAATAAAGCAAGCCTACATTTAAGAGCAACAATCGTTTCGACAGACATACGGTTTCTTTTTAATAATAAGCCGTTTTGATATTTCGTAAACGGATGTTTTTGTGTACTTTTGCGCTAAATTTAATCGGCATAGTTCAAATGCTTCCATTCACAATTATTTTATCCCTTTGATTTGATAATAAGCAAAATACACAAACAAATAAAAATAGTTATCTAAATTTCCATATCGCACATGAATACCATTCAGATTAAAGACAAGAAGTTCGCACTATCCATCCCGGAATCAGAAATACAAACAGCAGTACGCAAGGTAGCAGAAGCTATTAATCATGACATTGCAGAGAAAAATCCTCTTTTCATTTGTGTTTTAAACGGAGCCTTTATGTTTGCAGGAGACTTAATGAAAAATGTGAACATCCCGTGCGAAATTACATTCATCAAATTATCATCGTACGAAGGATTATACTCAAGTGGTTCGGTAAAAGAAATTATTGGCCTGAATGAGAGTGTAGTCGGACGAAATGTGGTGGTGGTTGAAGACATCGTTGATACTGGCATCACCATGGAGCGCATCTTAAACTCACTCCGCGCAAAAGGTGCAAACGAAATCAGAGTGGCTACATTTTTACAAAAGCCCGATGCTTTGCAACGCGATATTCAAATAGACTATGTGGCTATGAGAATTCCCAACGACTTTATTGTAGGGTACGGACTGGATTATGATGGTTACGGACGTAATTTAAAAGATATTTATACGGTCGTTGAAGAATAGAAGCTTTCATGAAACGCATTGTTTAGGTTCCTATCGTTTCATTTTAATAATATATAAATAAAAAAAGAATGTTGAACATTATTATTTGTGGCGCACCTGGTTGTGGAAAAGGCACACAAAGTGATTTGATTGTTGAAAAGTACAAATTAAAACATCTATCTACCGGCGATTTATTACGCAAAGAGATTGCCGACAAATCTGAATTAGGGCAAGTTGCCGAAAGTTTTATTTCAAAAGGGAACCTGGTTCCGGATGAAATGATTATTAACATCTTAGCAAAAAACATTGAGGCATTTGACCATGATATCAACGGTATCATTTTGGATGGATTTCCCCGCACATTGGCACAAGCAGAAGCATTGGAAACAATGATGAGTAAAAACAGCAAAGAAATCAACGTATTAGTTGATTTGAGTGTAAAAAAAGAAGAGTTGATTGACCGCCTTTTGAAACGAGGTCAGACTTCAGGCCGTAGCGACGACAACATGGAAACAATCACCAAACGATTGGAAGTATACGAAAAACAAACAGCTCCGGTAAGTAAATTTTACCAAAACCTGAACAAATACGCAGCTATTGACGGAATGGGAAGTATCGACGAGATCTTTGATCGAATCTCTACCATTCTTGATTCTAAATTATAATTCTCTGATTTATAAAACACTCAAAACACACCGAAAACTTATTCAGGTGTGTTTTGTTATCTCTAAAATAAAACAAACACCATGGCAAGTTCAAACTTTGTAGATTACGTAAAGATATTTTGTCGTTCAGGCAAAGGAGGACCGGGTTCAAAACATTTATTCCGTGACAAACTAACTATGAAAGGTGGTCCCGACGGCGGAGATGGTGGACGCGGGGGCCATATTATTTTACGTGGGAGCAAAAATCACTGGACGCTGATACACCTCAAATATGCCCGACATATACATGCCGGTGATGGTGAAAGTGGTGGCCTGAGTCGGAGTTTTGGAAAAGAAGGTGAAGACAAAGTCATAGAGGTACCTTGTGGTACTGTGGTGTACGATGCCGAGAACGGAGATTTTTTATGCGATATTACCGAAGATGGTGAAGAAGTGGTTTTGATAAAGGGTGGTCGTGGTGGACAAGGCAACTGGCACTTTCGCACTGCAACCAATCAAACTCCGCGTTTTGCGCAACCCGGCGAAGCTGCCATTGAAAAAACAGTTATTCTCCAACTAAAAGTGTTGGCTGATGTAGGTTTGGTAGGTTTCCCTAATGCCGGAAAATCAACTTTACTATCTGTTGTTTCGGCTGCGAAACCGGAGATTGCCAACTACCCATTTACCACACTGGTACCCAACTTGGGCATTGTAGCTTACCGCGACAACAGATCGTTTGTTATGGCCGATATTCCTGGAATTATTGAAGGAGCATCCGAAGGACGTGGTCTTGGACTGCGGTTTTTACGCCATATAGAACGAAATTCGATCTTACTCTTCATGGTTCCGGCCGATAGTGATGACATTACTGCCGAGTACAACATTCTGTTGAATGAATTAAAGCAATACAATCCCGAGCTAGTTGGTAAACAGCGAATTTTGGCAATCACTAAATGTGATATGCTGGATGACGAACTGACTACTGAAATAAAAAAGATAATTCCGAATAATATCCAGACCGTTTTTATTTCTTCCATAACCGGATTGGGCATTTCGGAACTAAAAGACCTTATCTGGGCCGAAATCAATAAAGAATCCAACAAGGTGGTGGAAATTACGCACCGCCCTATGGAAGTAGCATACCAAGAGGTGGAAGAAGAAATTGAAGAAGAAATTGAGGAAGAGGAAGAAGATGATTTGAGTCAATATAAAGGAATTGGCTGGGATGAACTGTAAACTCAGTTAGTAGTCACGAATATGATAACATATAGTTTACTAGACAAATATACTGAAATTGCCCATTTTTGCACAAGCCGGGAAGGTGGTGTAAGCGTGGGCAATTACGCATCTAACAATTTAAGTCCGTTTTCGGGAGATAACCCGGAGCACTTCAATGAAAACAAACGGATGTTGTGCAATAAACTGGGCATCGATCCTTCCCGACTGATTATACCCTATCAGAATCATGGCACCGAAGTACGGGAAATTAGTCAGGAATTTTTTCAACTCCCGCCCGATAAAAAAGCAGCTTATCTGAATGGAGTTGATGCCATCTTTACGCAGCTTCCACAGGTCTGTGTCAGCATTACCACTGCCGATTGTGTTCCATTATTGTTTTTCGATCCTACCAAACGAATAATAGCAGCCGCACATGCAGGCTGGCGCGGCACCTTTGCCCGCATTGCCGAAAAAACAATTGCAGCACTGACCAAGACATATAGTTGTCGTCCGGCTAATATTTGCGTGGTAATAGGGCCTTCTATATCAGCTAAAGTGTACGAAGTAGGGCCAGAAGTGATAGACAATTTTGGAAATGCCGGATTTGATTTGGATCAGATAGTCATCCGGCGCAACGAATCGATTTTCCTCGATTTGTGGGAAGCCAACAGGCAATTATTGATAAACAGTGGTGTCCTGCCGGAACATATCGAAACATCTGGAATTTGTACTTTCACGGAATACCAAAGCTTTTTCTCGGCCCGTCGGCTCGGAGTTAAATCCGGACGTATACTGAGTGGAATTATGCTAAAAAATGTGGGTTTTTAGAAAAGCACGCGTGGGCAGATAAATTTCCACGCGTGAAAATTCAACTTCGCTCAAAAGGCAATTGGCGTAGCATGTACTGGGAATAAATGTAACTCCGCATTCATAGTAATCACAGGCCCTAACACTTAATCGGAAGTACTGATTCGTAAAGAAAACGAACATGAACATAGAAATATCAACAAAAATACGTGAAGCCTGCCCACAGCTGGCACTGGCCGTATTAACATGCAACGTACGGAATAACGAAACCTCATCTGCATTCTGGTCGGAGATGGAAGCTGAAATTGAACAAATCAGAGCTACCTACAGCTTGGAAGAGATCAACAAACGACCGGAAATTGCAGCTACCCGAAAAGTATACAAGACGCTGCGAAAAGATCCGAACCGATACAGGCCTTCGGCTGAAGCATTATGCCGGAGAATAATCCGCGAAATACCAATCTACAAGGTGAGCATGTTGGTAGACATTATTAATCTGGTATCCATCCGAAGTGGTTTTTCAATAGGCGGATTTGATGTTGAAAAAATTCAGGGGGCTATCCGACTGGATGTCGGCACAACAGAAGACGAATTTGAAGCTATAGGCCGGGGTAAATTGAATGTAGAAGGATTACCACTCTATCGCGACGAAGTGGGTGGAATAGGAACGCCCACCAGCGACAATGAACGAACAAAAATAACAGACACCACCACTAAGTTGCTCATGGTGATAAACGGATATAGCGGAGAAAAGGGATTGCAGGAAACCATTGACCAATCCACCGTGCTACTAAAAAAATATGCCGGACTCACCACGTATGAGGTAAACCTAATAAGCTAAACGTCCAAACTGGCCATCATTTTTTCCAGCTCTTCGTCAAGTTCATGCAATTGTTTTTTACAGAAATCCATCAAAACAGCGGCACGTTTTACCTTTTCGGCAATTAGGTCCATATTTACCTCCGAATTGCTTTCCAAGTCTGCCAGAATAGTTTCTAATTCAGCAACAGCTTCCGTATAAGTTAGTTTTTGTTTTGTCATGCTTATTAGTTACAATGAAAAATTCGATAATACTGTATCAATGTCGTTTAATCATGAACACAGAATACACAGATCTTACAGAACATGTAAAGTTGATTCGATTATTATATTTTGATTATATACATTTTAAATGGAGTTTCTATTCTGTGTTTTTGCGTTTAATTCGTGTGTTCAGTGTGCAAATTCTTAACTAAAAGACATTGAATAATGTATAAGAGTTTCTACTCATCCGAGAAATGTACCAGCACATGCCGATACGAATCAAATATTTTCGATTTGGAAACAAAACCAAGATAGACCTTATCATCATCAACTACTGGCAAGTACCACGAACCCGTATCTTCAAAAATATCCATCACCTTTCCCATAGGCATGGTCGCTTTAAGCGTAGCCGGCAAAGAGGTCATTAATTTTTGCACATTAAACCGGTTGTATAAGTCCTGCCTGAACATAATATTCCGAACTTCATCAACCAATACAATGCCAATTAGTACACGTGTTTTAGGGTCAACAACCGGGAATAAATTTCTTTTTGAGTGAGATATATTTTTGACCAATTCACCCAGATTCATTTGCGGATTTAATTCAATAAAATCCGTTTCTATGAAATTCTCCATTTTGAGCATAGTCAGAATGGCTTTATCTTTATGATGTGTGAGTAATTCGCCTTTTTGTGCCAACCGCATGGCGTACAAGCTGTGAGGCTCGAACAGAATAATGGTAAGATACGAAACCACAGAAACAATCATCAGTGTCATAAACAGGTTATAACCACCGGTAAGCTCCGCTATTAAGAATATACCCGTAAGAGGAGCATGCATTACCCCCGACATAAGCCCCGACATACCCGCCAGGGCAAAATTGGCCTCGGGAATAAGGAACCCAAAATAATTCATAATGCGTGCAACCACAAATCCGGTGAGGCAACCGACAAACAACGACGGAGCAAAAATACCACCGACACCTCCGGAAGCAGTGGTAGATGCTGAAGCAAATATTTTAAACCCTATAATCAGAATCAAATAAACGATTAACACCCATGGATTACTTCCTAATTCCAAGAAGAAAGTTCTTTCAATAACGGTTGAAGAATGGCCGTTAAGTAGCGCTACAATTGTATCATATCCTTCACCATACAGTGGAGGAAAAATAAAAATAAGCAAACTTAGTACCACCCCCCCGAGAGCCAGCTTCGAATATGGATTTTTCAATTTTCTAAAAACGCCTTCTATTTTATTCATTCCACGGGTAAAATACAAGGAAACCAAGCCACAAATCACACCTAATAAAATAAGATACGGAATTCTGGATATAGAAAACGGCTCATACTTAGCAAACTGAAAAGCAAAAGAGCTTCCTGAGAAGAAGTAAGAGAGAGAAGTGGCAGTAACAGATGAGATGAGCAGTGGAACAATGGAAGTCAGAGTCATGTCCAGCATCAACACTTCCAGCGTAAAGACCAAACCGGCTATGGGAGCCTTAAAAATGCCCCCTATCGCCCCGGCAGCGCCACAACCGACCAACAGCATAAGAGTTTTCTGGTCCATCTTGAAAAAGTTTCCCAGATTGGAACCAATGGCCGAACCGGTAAGCACAATAGGTGCCTCTGCTCCTACCGAACCTCCAAAGCCGATGGTAATAGCACTACCTACCATCGATGTCCATACGTTATGAAGTTTAAGAATGCTTTTTCGTTGAGAAATGGCATAGAGAATACGGGTTACCCCATGACTTATATCATCTTTAACTATATACCGAACAAACAATGAAGTAATAAAGATGCCTATAACCGGAAATAGCAGATACCAATAATTTACAGAATAACGACTAAAACTTTCTGTAAGGAGATGCTCGATGAGGTAAATTACAGATTTCAACAAAAATGCCGCAACAGCCGTAAAAATCCCGATAGTCAAACTCAATATAAGGATAAAATTTTGCTGCTTTATATGTAACTCGCGCCACGCAAGCATTCGTAAATACCAACTTTGATTTTCCATATCTTTATAATTTCCAACAAAGAGGCTAAGCAGCCAGATATTTTTCTATAAGTTCGTATACATTACCTTCGCAATTACAAATGACATGAATTTTGCATGAAGTAAATTCGGAAATTAAGAAATGGTCAATTTGCCCGACAAGCACAACGTCTACACCCATTTCAGCCAAGTCATGTACAACCGTAGATTCAATTCCGAAACCATTAACCGATTCAAGTATTGTTTCAGCCAATATTTCGTTATCATCCGAAATACAAAAAATAGTGTACAACTTAACATTTTCACACTGGTTATCAATCTGATCGTCCTCTTTTGTAGGTACTGCAATTTTCATTCTTAATCTAATTTTATTTATTATCGTTTATTGTTTTTCATACTATGCACATACTACGCAGTTGTTGTATTTTGGCAAAGGCTATTGCTCCGTTAAGCAGACCTCGGTTAGATATCCATGAAATTGGCAACACACATATTTTAACCTATTAACAACTTTCTCAAAAGTTTATATATCATGATTGAGAAGTCGTACTGCTTCGTATTCATCAAAATAGAATGCTAATAGAAATCGTTGAAACTAAAATTAAATTAGAATAAAAATATTGATTTATATCTAGTTACAGGTTCTGTAGAATTGCCTTTGGCGTGGAGTATTAAATTCAGATCGGATTGAGTTTGCAAAGATATAAATAGTTTTGAATTTACATCATTTATTATTGATTTTTCTCAAAACAGTCTACTTTTCAGACAGCTTCCCCAAAAGACTATCTTCATTAAATAGAAAACTCTGCTCTCATTATAAAAATCACAATAATACTTACAGAAGATTCGATAGTCATTTTCAAAGATTCGATAATACCTGAAGAAGATTCGATAATCATTTTCAAAGATTCAATAATACCTATAGAAGATTCGATAATCATTTTCAAGAAGTCATCTTGACTTTTTATTTTGTTTAATTTTCTTGAATAATATAATCATGAATGCTATGTAATTGAAGCTTTTCCAGCTAGAAACAGTGACATCAAATCT